>Ga0209061_1000158_pt1 | contig 220366 bp, 214 predicted proteins | sample Coa_R1_10_FD_187157 | JGI IMG/M metagenome (GOLD analysis project Ga0209061, IMG submission 187157) | Surface soil microbial communities from Centralia Pennsylvania, which are recovering from an underground coalmine fire - Coalmine... | ecosystem: Environmental > Terrestrial > Soil >... | reverse complement strand
GACCACCGGCCCCCCGGCCGGCCACACGGCCGGGCCCGTCTTAGCCGGCGCCATCTCCACAACAGCAGTCATAAGTCAGGAGCATCCAGGGCGCCACCCGGACCGTCACGCCGCCACGCCGATCACATAACAGGCTGTCGCTGTAGTACTAGATGACCAGCACTTTCATGGTGATCTCCTGGTCTTGTTCGAGCCGGGTGCGCTGGTGGAACCAGTTTGCGCGGGCCTGGTGGCGGCGGGTCGAGCCGGACCAGTGGACGGCATGGCCGGGTGGTGATGGCGCTGGCGCGGCGCCGGCGAGCAGGCGGCGGACCTCGGGGACGGTCAGCGGGATCATCCCGGGGCCGGCAGGTGGCGGCTGGCCGGGGCGGACGGGTGGCGGTGCCTGGGTGCCGGTCCGGGGCTTGAGCAGGGCGGCGGTGACGGCGCAGATCGCCAGGGCTGCCATGACCAGGGCGGCGTGCCGGGCGATCGCGTGGTAGAGCCGGACCCGCGACTGGTCCAGGCCGAAGCAGTCCTTGCCGAACTCGAAGTCCTCCTCGATCGGCCAGCGCAGCCCGGCGGCGCGGATCAGCCGGGTCGTCGCGGCCGGCTGGCCCTCGGGCACGTGGCAGTGGTGATAGGCCAGCTCGCCGGCGCGCAGGTGGCGGCGGATCAGCAGGCTGTGCCGGAGCGAGGCGGTGGCGACGTGCGCCCAGGCGTACCAGCGCTGGCCCTTGGAGCCCTTCCCGGCGGAGCGGACCTCCCACCGCCGGTCATCGGCCAGCAGCGCCCTGACAGTCTGGGCGCAGGTGAGCGTGACACCGCGGGCCAGGGTTCGCGGAAGTTCGACGGGACCCGCAGCACGTAGGCCTGACCTTCCCCCTCCAGGTACTCGCGCAGCCCGGTGCAGTTGCCGTACACCTCGTCCCCGGCGACGAAGTCGACCCCGGCGCCGTCGCCGAACGCATCGCCGGGGATCTCGATGGCGAGCTGGCCCTTGGCGGCGAACTTCAGGTCCAGGGGCAGGGCCATGACCAGCGACGTGGCCGGGTCGTCGATCTGCTCGGCCGGGATCCACTGGCGGGCGCCGATCAGCGCGTGCCCGGCGCCTTCGCGGATGTACGACAGGTGGACGGTGCTGATCCCGTTCTCGGTCCCGCCCGCGCAGCCCAGGCGCTGGCGCTTGACCCCGGCGGTGGCCAGGCCTTTCTTCTCCTGGCCCGTCTCGTCCAGCGCGCCCGCCGCCAGGCCCCGCCTCCTGCCGGCCCGGCGCGCGGCCTGGTCCAGGTCCGCCACCGCGAACCGGCGCACCGCGCTCATCGCCGCGGACGTGTCCCACGCCGCCCGGTTCAGCAGCCGCTGCGTTCGGTCCGGAGACCGGTCACCCACCTGCCTTGCGATCGTCCACCCGTTCCGCCTGGGCAGGTCGCTCATCACCGCGCCGACGTACCGGCCCGCATGCAGCCACGTCCCGGCCCGCATGAACGCGGGCCGCATCAGGCCGAGCAGCTCTGATCGCTTCCGCTGGCCAATCCCGGCCGCTAGCCTGGCAGCAGCAGCCGCCTCTGATCTTGGTTTGCTCACACGAACATGATCATGAGGCGGCTGCCCGCCTCAAACCCGACACGCCGGACTGATCCCGCAGGTCACAACCCCATTGGCGGCTGCCGTACCAGGCGTCCAAGGCCCCGATCCAGCGGCTCGCCGACGCGGTATCGGGGTACTTCGTGCCCGCCGTGATCGCGATCGCGATCGCTACCTTCGCGATCTGGTTTGTCGCTGGGCCTGCCCCGGCGTTCACCCTGGCGCTGGTCTCAGCGGTGTCGGTGCTGATCATCGCCTGCCCGTGCGCGCTGGGCCTGGCCACCCCCCTGTCGGTCATGGTAGGGACCGGCAAGGGCGCCCGCGCCGGGATCCTGATCCGGTCGGCGGAGGCGCTGGAGACCGCGCACAAGCTGGACACCATCGTGCTGGACAAGACCGGCACCATCACCGCCGGCAAGCCCGCCCTCACCGACATCCGCCCGGCCGGCCGGTGGGGTGAAGACGACCTGCTCACCCTGGTCGCCGCGGCCGAAGCCGACAGCGAGCACCCGTTGGGGGCCGCCATCGTGGTCGGCGCCCGCGACCGCGGCCTGACGCTCCCCACCGCGGAGGGCTTTGACTCGGTCACCGGCCAGGGCGTGCAGGCCACCGTGGCCGGGCATGCGATCCTCGTCGGCACCGCCCGGTTGCTGGCCGGCGCGGGGATTGACGCCGCCGTCCTCGAAGGCACCGCCGCCGAACTGTCCGCCGACGGCAAGACACCCGTGCTGGCCGCCATCGACGGCGAACCGGCAGGCGTGCTCGTGATCGCCGACCCGGTGAAGGATGACTCGGCCGCCGCGATTGCCGCGCTGCGCCGCCTGGGCGTCGAGGTGGTCATGATCACTGGAGACAACGCCACCACGGCCGCCGCCATCGCCCGCCGGGTGGGGGTGCGCCGGGTGCTGGCTGAGGTGCTGCCCGAGCGCAAGGCCAGCGAGATCCAGCGGCTGCAGGCGGAAGGCCGGAAGGTCGGCATGGTCGGTGACGGGATCAACGACGCCCCGGCGCTGGCCGCGGCTGATGTGGGCCTGGCGATCGGCACCGGTACCGACGTGGCGATCGAGGCGGCTGACATCACCCTGATCTCCGGCTCCCTGGGCGGCGTGGTGACCGCGGTCGGGCTGTCCCGGGCAACGATGCGCAACATCCGCCAGAACCTGTTCTTCGCCCTGGCCTACAACGGCATCGGCATCCCGGTCGCCGCCGGGGTCCTGTACCCGGCGTTCGGCATCCGGCTGTCCCCGATCATCGCCGCCGCCGCCATGGCCGCCTCGTCGCTGTCGGTGGTCGGCAACGCCAACCGGCTGCGCCGCTACCGCCCCGCACCACTGCCCGCCGCAGGAGTGTCCGGCGTGACGCCGCAGGTTGAGACCGGATCCGGGCACAGCCTTGACGTAGCAGAACGAAACGGTGCGCACAACGGTCATGGCACCCCAGCACACGGCGGCGCCGGCCACGCGCACGGCGCACCGGCACACACCGGCGGCGGTCACACTCACGTCCGCGTGGCTGCCAATGGCACGGCACCTGAAGCGACGGCGGACCCGGTGTGCGGGATGCAGGTGCATCCCGCGACCGCCGCCGCGCACCGCGACACGCCCGCCGGGACCGTGTACTTCTGCTCCGCTGGCTGCGCGGCTGCCTTCGACGCCCAGCCGCAACGCTATGCAGCCGCTGCCGCGGGGACGGTGCCGGGCGAAGGCCGCCGGTAAGCCGGGAGTGACCGGCCATGACCAGCGAAGCTCCCAGCCGACCGTCGCCGCCGCCCAGGGAGCCGGATGGATGAGCACGATCCGGTGCCGTGCCGGGGGAGCCGGGCCAGTCCGGCGCGCCGGAACTCGCCGTCCGGTGCGCGCGGGCCGGCCTTGTATCGCTTCCCAGGGCTCGTGCGTCTATGGGGCGCAGGAAGGCCGAACTCGACCGATGGAGCGAGCGATGAAGAAGAACATGGGAACGATCGACCGGGGCCTTCGGGTCCTCGTGGCCGCCGGCGCGGTCGCCGGCGGCGGGGTGCTCGGGTTCTCGACGGCCGGGGGCATCGTGCTGCTGGTCGTGGCCGCCCTCATGGCCGGGACGGCGGCGGCCGGGTACTGCCCGGTCTATCACCTCCTCGGCATCAGGACGGCCGGCTCCCGCGGCGCTGAGGCCGGCGGAAGGTGGGCGTCGCACCCGCGCGGCGCGGCCTGAGCGATCGCGCGAACGGCGGGCGACCCGCCCGGTTGCCCGGCACGCGCCGCTCGGAAAGACTGGCCGGCATGGTAGGCGCCTGGGCGGAAGGCCCGCGCGAGGACTTCGCCGCAGCGGTAGGGGCCGAGCTCCCCGGCCTCTACCGCTACGCCCGCTCGATCACGGTCAGTGACGCGGAAGCGGAGGACCTCGTCGGCGACACCGTCCTGCGAGCGCTCGAGCGCGCGGCGCAGTACCGGGGCGAGGCGTCGGTCCGGACCTGGCTGCACCGGATCCTGTCCCGGCTGGCCATCGACCGCGCCCGTCACCGCGCTCACGAGCTCAGCGTCGAGGACGTGGAGGCCCGCTGGCGCGACGACGCCTACAGCGTGGACGCGGCGGCGGTCGTGGAGCGCGCCGAGTCCGCGGCCGAGCTTCGCGACGCGCTCGTCCACATCCCCTGCCGCTACCGCGCCGCCGTCGTGCTCCACGACGCCGAGGCCTTCACGGCGGGCGAGGTCGCCTCCGTTCTCGGCATCTCGCTCCCCGCGGCCAAGCAGCGGATCCGGCGAGGAAGGATGATGCTCGTGAGCGCCCTGTCACAAGGAGAGCGGCGGCGGGCGGCGAACGCCGGCGTCCCCCTCAGCTGCTGGGAGGCCCGGGAGCGGGTGTCGGGCTACATCGACGGCGAGCTCGAGCCCGCCGGGCGGGCCGCGCTCGAGGCCCATCTTGCCGGGTGCGCCACCTGCCCGCCCCTCTACCAGGCCATCGTCGGGGCGACCAGCGCGCTCGGTCACCTCCGAGACCCGGACAGCGTCATCCCGGCCGCCCTCGCCGAACGGGTGCGCCGCCACCTCGGCCTGGCCCCGCTGGACCCTGCCGTCAGCGCCGCGGAGCGGCCGGCCCCCGGGGGGACGAGCGCGAGCGAGGCTGGACCGGCGCGGTCGCCGGCCGGGCGAGGCACGCGGCGGGGAGAGCTTCCTCATCCTCCGTAGGCGAGCTCGGCCAGCGAGCCGGGATCGCCGTCGTCGGTGACCAGGGGCTGGCGGCAGAAGACGCGCGCCGCCGACGCCAGGCGGGTGTCGGCGGGGCGCTGGCTGGCGGCCTCACACAGCAGCGCGGCCTGGTAGGTCCGGGCCATGCTCCAGGCCAGCGGCCGGGCAGTCGCTTCGCCGGCCGCGGCGGTCAGGTCCCGCAGCCGCGCGGCGGCCTTGGCCACCCGGGCGGCCGTGGCCGCCAGCGCCGGATGGCCCGCCCGCGCCACCCGCCGGTCGAGGTCGTCGTGGAACGCCTCGCGCGCCCCGGCCTTGCCCAGCGCCCGCAACACGTCGTGGGCCATCACCGAGCTGGTGCCCTCCCAGATGACCTGGACATGGACGTCGCGGAAGATGACCGGGATGCCGGTGTCCTCCAGGTAACCGGCGCCGCCGAAGGACTCCAGCAGCTCGCTGGCGACCGTCAGGCCCTGCCTGGCGCAGGCCAGCTTGGTCAGCGGGGTGACGATCCTGGCCAGCAGCGGGTCGCCCTGCCCGGATTCGGCTGCGCCGACGATCCAGGCGGCCTGGAAGGACAGGGCGACGGCCGCCTCGTAGGTCGCGGCCAGCTCGGACAGCCAGTGGGTGTGGATCGGCAGGTCCCGCAGCCGGCGGCCGAACGCCTCCCGCCGGCTGGCGTAGTCGCGGGCCAGCGCGAGCAGGTGGCCGGCCGGGCCGACGGCACCGTGGGAGGCCCACAGCCGGGTGACGTTGAGCATCGACGCGACCTTGGCGACGCCCCGGCCCAGCCCGCCGACGGGAACCGCGGTCGTGCCGTCAAGGTCCAGCTCGGCGGTGGGCAGGGCGCGGGTGCCGAGCTTGTCCTTCAGCCGCCGGACCCCGATGCCGTTCCAGGAGCCGTCGGGCCGGCGAAGCTCGGCCAGGAACAGCGACAGGCCGGACTCGTCGCCCGCGCGGCCCTCCGGGCGGGCCAGCACGAGCGCGATGTCGGCAGTGGTCGCAGAGGTGAACCACTTGGTCCCGTGCAGCGTCCAGGCCCCGTCCGCCGACGGGCGGGCGGTCACCTCGGTCCTGGACACGTCGGAGCCGCCCGGGGTCTCGGTCATCCACTGGCCGGAGGTCCACGCTCCGGAGCGGCCGGCCAGCCGGGGGACATGGGCGGCCGCCAGGTCGCGGTCGTGGGCGAGCAGCACCCTCGCCGCGCCGTCGGTCATCGCCATCGGGCAGGTGGCCATCGCGGAGGCCGGCTGGAAGAGCTGGATCAGCGCCGCCTGCAGCACCCGGCCGTCGGGACCCGGCCGCTCGTACGCCGCGGCCACCAGGCCGGCCGCCAGGCCCTCCCGGACCAGCTCGAGCCAGGCCGGGGAGACGTCGATCCGGTCGATCCGGCGGCCCCACGCATCGTAGGGGACGTGCCGGGGCGGCTGCGCCTCGGCTGCGGCCTGCAGCGGCCCGAACTCGCCGGCCACCCGGGCGGCGAACTCGGTGAGGTCCTGCCTGACCTCCGCGAGGGCCTGCTCGGACAGCAGGCGCTCCAGCGCCCCCAGCAGGGCGGGGTCGGAGGTCATGCGGTTGCCTGGCCGCGGCGGCTCCTGCAGGAACATGGGGACCTCCCGGATCAGGGCTGGCCGCCGCAGAGGCGGACCACCAGCTGGGTGATGCGCTCGGCGAGGCGCGCTCCGTCGCCGGCTCCCCCGGCGGCCGGCGGGCCTGGGTCGCCGGCCAGCCTCGCGCCGGCGCCCGCCGGAGGCGGGCCCGCGGCAGCGGGAGCCGGGCTCGCCCCGGCCGGGGGTGCGCCGGCCGGGGCGAGCGGGCCGATGAGCGACTCGGCGACGGTGCCGACCACCGCGGCGGCGGTCAGCCACGGGTCCTGGCCGGCCGGGATCTCGCCAGCGGCCATCGCCCGCCCGATCAGGCCGGCGAAGAGCTCCCGGTACTGGCCGCGGAAGCGCAGCCGCTCGGCCCCGACCTCCGGGCCGACCGGCTCGGCCAGCAGCGCCCAGGCCAGGCGCGGCCCGGCGAGCGCACGTCCCGCGAACGTGCCGACGGCTGCCCGCAGCGCCGCCAGGGGCCCGCCGCCGACCCGCGCGGCCAGCCGCACGGCCTCCAGCTCCCGCCCGGCCTCGCGGCGGAACACCTCGGCCGCCAGCTCCGCCTTGGACTCGAAGTGCCGGTAGACCGAGCCGACCGACACCCCCGCGCGGGCTGCGGCTCCCGCGATCGTCAGGCCGGCGTAGCCCCGGTCGGCGATGATCGCGGCGGCGGCGGCGAGGAGCCGCTCCCTCGCGCCCGCGCGGCGGGCGAGCGCCGCCGGCGATGCCCGGTAGGGGCCTCGCGCGCTCCGGGCGAGGGCCCGGGTGTCCTGCATGGCAGCCATCCCGAATCCGTGAATCCAGGTTCATTCAAATCCTGAACCTGGATTCACGGCTTGTCAAGCGCGGCGCGCGGCGGCGCGAGCCGGCGTTCGGGAAGCCGTCCGCCGAGTTCCTGCTGAAGCCGTCCGCCGAGTTCCTGCTGAAGCCGTCCGCCAAGTTCCTACTATTGAGCTGATATAAAATGAGCGGATGGACGCGGGTCAGCTGATGGCGCCCGAGGGCGGCGTCCCGCTCGGCCGCAGCCGCGCGGGAGTGCTCGAGGCGCTGAGCGCCGCCGGCGGCCCGCTCGACGCCCGCGAGGTCGCCCAGCGGGTGGGCCTGCATCCGAACACGGCACGGTTCCACCTTGAGGCGCTCGTCGGGGCGGGGCTGGCCGTCCGGGAGCGAGAGGACCGGGAGGCGCCCGGCAGGCCGAGGATCGGCTATCGCGCGGCCGGCGGCAGCGTCGGCGGGCGGCGTTACCGGCTGCTCGCGGAGATGCTCACCAGCATCGTCGCCGGGGCGGTGCCCGAGCCGGGAAGGGCCGCCGAGGAGGCAGGCCGGGAGTGGGGCGCCTACCTGAGCGAGCAGCCGCCGCCCTATCAGCGGATGTCCGGCGAGCAGGCGGTCGCGAAGCTCACCGCGCTCCTGGCCGACCTGGGATTCGCCCCGCAGGCCACGGCCGTCGCCGGCGGCGGGCGGTACGAGCTGCGGCTGCGCCAGTGCCCGTTCCGCGAGGTGGCCGAGCATCACCGGCAGGTCATCTGCGCGCTGCACCTGGGGCTCATGAGGGGGGCGCTCGGCCGGATGAGGGCTCCGGTCGGTGCCGACCGCCTTGACCCGCTCGTCGAGCCGAACCTGTGCGTCGCCTGGCTGGCCCCGCACGGCGAGCCGGGCGGGGCGCCGACCCGGGGGCCGGTCACCAGGCTGCCGGGCGATGCGGGCGCGCCCGCCGCCTGAGGTGGCGTCCGGTCCCTGGTGTAAATAGACGACGGGCGTAGGTTCCTTCCAGAGCTTGCCAACTCAGACCCGAATCCGCGAATAGCGTGCGTCAGCTGATCCTGCTGCGTCATAGTGATCTTGATGTGCCTGTTCTGCGTTGCCGGGCAGGCTGACAGCCCGGGTGTCGCGCCGGGTTTGCGTTTGGGTGGACCGCCCCGGTGATCTTGGAGGCTCTGATCCCTGGGAGGATTCCCTGAGGTGTTCGCGCTCGGGGACGTCGGTAGCGCCCCGTACTCCCACACCGTCGCGGCCAACCGCAAGCAGGCACCGGTGGTGGTCGCCAACCTGCTGGCCGCCATGAACGGCGAGCCGTTGCCGGCCAGCTACGACGGCTACGCCTGGTGGATTTTCACCACTGCCCGCAACCGGATGCTGCTGGCCGAGTTCGACTACTCGCTGAAGCCGCACCCCACGTTCCCGTTCATCAACACCCAGCGGGAGCGCTACGACATGTGGCTGCTCAAGCGCTACGGCCTCCCCTACATGTACTGGAACCTGATGCTGAGGGGCCGGGCCTGATCCGGCCGCCGTCGCCCGGGCGAGGTGACCGGCATGACCATCGGGTCAGGGGGCACGGCCGCGGACCGGCGTCCGCGGGCCGAGTCGGCGTGCGAGGGCGCGGGGTCAGCTCAGGGTCAGGTCAGGTCGGCCGATCCGGTCGGCTCAGATCGGCGATACGGTCGGATTCAGAGTGGCCGGGTGAGCCGCGCCAGGAGGCAGGCTTCCAGCGTGCCGGCAGGTTGACGGGAGCGCGCCAGTGCGAATCGGCGAGGTCGCGGGCCGGTCGGGGATCCCGGCCAAGACGATCCGGTTCTGGGAGGCCCGGCGCCTGTTGCCGGCTCCCGCCCGCACCCCGGCCGGGTACCGGGATTACGGCCCGGCCATCCTGGAGCGCCTGGCGTTCATCCGGCACGCGCAGGCCGCCGGGCTGACCCTGGAGCAGATCCGTCAGGTCCTGGACATCCGTGACGGCGGCCGGCCGCCCTGCGTTCATGTCACCGGCCTGATCGCCCGGCGCCTGGGCGAGGTGGAGGCCCGGCTGGCCGAGCTGGCCCGGGCCCGGGACCAGCTGGCCGCGCTCGCCGCCCGCGCCGCGGAGCAGGACCCGGCCGACTGCCGGGGCTATTGCTCGATCCTCACCGGCTGAGGCCGGCTGGCGCTGGCCTTCGCACTTGACCTTCCCGCGCAGGGGAAGGCATACCGTGACGACCGGGACGCGATGACCGGAGCCGCACCGGTGAAGGAGGAGCCGCGATGACCGGAACGATCCACCGCGCCACCCTGGAGGTGGCCGGGATGACCTGCACCGACTGCGAGCATCACGTGGCCGCCGCCCTGGAGGGCGCCGGGGCGGGGCAGGTGTCGGCGGACTTCCGCCGGGGGCTGGCGCGGTTCTCCTGGCCAGCGGGAGTGAGCGAGGCCGCGCTCCGGGAGGCGGTGACCGGGGCCGGGTACGCCCCGGGAACGCTGCGGACCGTGTCACGCGGTGCCCCGGCACCCTCCGGCGAGGGCGGGGCCGGGTACGACCTGCTGGTGCTGGGGGCGGGGTCGGCGGCGTTCGCGGCGGCGATCCGGGGCCGGGACGCCGGGTACCGGGTGGCCCTGGCCGAGGCCGGGACGCTGGGGGGGACGTGCGTGAACACCGGGTGCGTGCCGTCGAAGGCGCTGCTGGCCGCCGGGGCGGCCTGCTGGGCGGCGGGTCACCCGCGGTTCGCCGGGGTGCCCGCCTCGGCGGGCCCGGTGGACCTGGCCGCGCTGGTGGCGCAGAAGGACGAGCTGGTGGCCGCGATGCGGCAGGAGAAGTACGCCGGCCTGGTGGAGGCCTACGGGTTCGAGGTCCTGCCCGGTCATGCATCTTTCACCGGCCCGGAGACCGTGGAGGTGGCCGGGCGGGTGATCCGGCCCGGCGCGGTGCTGATCGCCACCGGCGCGTCCCCGGCGGCCCCGCCGGTCCCGGGCCTGGCGCGGGCCGGGTACCTGACCAGCACCACCGCCCTGGACCTCAAGGCTGTCCCGGAACGCCTGGCGGTGATCGGCGCGAGCGCGGTCGGGCTGGAGCTCGGCCAGTTCTTCGGCCACCTGGGGTCGGCGGTCACCTTCCTGGAGGTGGCCGGCCGGATCGCCCCGTTCGAGGAGCCCGAGGTGTCGGCGGCCCTGACCGGGGTGCTGGCCGGCCAGGGCGCCACGATCCACACAGGCGCCCACATCCAATCGGTGGAACGGGACGGGGACGTGCGCCGCATCCGCGCCACCGTGGAAGGCCGGGAGGTGGCCGTCGAGGCGGATGAGATCCTGGTCGCCGCCGGCCGTCGGCCCAACACCGCCGGGCTGGGCCTGGATGCCGCCGGGGTGGCTGTCGACGCCCGGGGCGCGGTGGTGACCGACGCCCGGCTGCGGACCACCAACCCGCGGGTGTGGGCGGCCGGGGACGTGACCGGCGCCCCGCAGTTCGTCTACGTCTCCGCCTACCACGGTGCCCTCGCGGCCGGGAACGCCCTGCTCGGAGAGGCCCGGGAGGTGGACCTGGCCGGGCTGCCGCGGGTCATCTTCACCACCCCGCCGGCGGCCGGCGCCGGGCTGACCGAAGCGCAGGCCCGCGACGCCGGCTACCAGGTCACCACGTCAGTGCTGCCCGCCACGGCACTGCCCCGGGCGCTGGTCAACCACGACACGTCCGGCGTGACCAAGCTGGTCGCCGACGCCGGCACAGGCGTCCTGCTCGGCGCCTCAGTCGTGGGCGAGGGCGCCGGGGACGCCATCCAGGCCGCCGTCCTGGCGATCCGCCACCAGATCACCACCGCCGAGCTGGCCGCCACCTTCCACCCCTACCTGACCACCGCCGAGTCCCTCAAGCTCGCCGCCCAGGCCTTCACCCGCGACGTCACCCGCCTGTCCTGCTGCGCCGCCTGAGCGCCGGACGGCCGCAGCACGCTGAGCCCGGACCTGGCGGGCGCCCGCGTTCCCCCGCACAATCGGGGTGTGCCGAGGCCCGGTATCGCGCCGATCGCGACATCGCCCGTCCGGGCGCGCGCGGACGTGGTAGTGCTGGGGGCGGGGATGGCCGGCGTGACGGCGGCGCGGGCGCTCTCCGCGGCCGGGGCGCGCGTGGTCGTCCTGGAGGCCGGTGACCGGGTGGGTGGCCGGGTCCGCACCGTGCGCGGCTTCGCCGCGGTGCCGGTGGAGGCGGGTGCGGAGTTCATCCACGGGGTCACCGCGGCGACCTGGGCGGAGGTCCGGGCCGCCGGGCTGCGCTGCCAGCCGGTGCCGTACCTGCGGAACTCCTGGTTCTGCCTGGCCGGGCGCAACCGGTGGCTGCCGCTGCACCTGCTGCATCCCGGCGCGTGGCCCGGCTTCGGCGTGCTGCGGGCCCTGCGCCGGGCCGCCGGGGACGCCGCCGGGGATGGCGAACCGAGCTGCGCGGCGCTGCTGGCCGGGCGGGGCTACCGGGGACGGGCGCTGGAGCTGGCCCGGCTCGCGGTGAGCGCGCACCTGCCGGGCAGCCCGGAAGAGCTGGGGGTGGCCGGGCTGGTCGCCGACGGGGTGCTGCGCCTGGAGCGGGGGCTCAACCACCGGGTGCTGGACGGGTACGACCGCGTGCCGGCGCACATCGCGGCGGGGCTCGACGTCCGCCTCGGCCAGCGAGTCACCGCCGTCGCCTGGGGGCCGGACGCGGTGGAGGTGACCGTGGACGGCGGCGGGGCGGTCGCGGCCCGGGCGGCGATCGCCGCCCTGCCGCACGGGGTGCTGGCGTCTGGCACGGTGCGGTTCGACCCGGCCCTGCCGGCGGCGAAGGCCGAGGCGATCCGCCGGATCCGCACCGGAGCGGTGGTCAAGGTGCTGCTGCGGTTCCGGGAGCGCTTCTGGCCCCGGCGGATGGCCCAGCTGGTGTGCGGCACCGGGCCGCTCACGCTGTACTGGCCGGCGTCGTTCGGGACGGACGGGCCGGCGGTGCTGGTCGGGTATGCGACCGGGCCGCGCGCCCGCGCGCTCTCGGAGGCCGGCGCCGATCGCGCCGCCGAGGCGGCGCTGGAGGACCTGGCGAGGCTCTTCCCGCGGTCACGCCCGCGCGCCGGCGTGACCGGCACCCTGTTCGCCGACTGGCCGGCCGACCCGAACGCGCTCGGCGGCTACACCTACCTGCCGCCGGGGGCGGCCGGGGCGCGGGAAGCGCTGGCCGCGCCGGACACCGGGGCGCTGCTGTGGGCGGGCTCGGCGGCCGCGTGGCAGCCGATCGCCGACACCGTCGAGGCGGCCTACCTGTCCGGCCTGCGCGCGGCCGGCCAGGCGGCCCGCCTGCTCGGCGGCGACCCGCCCGGCCCGGGATGAGGCGGCCCGGCCCGGGATGAGGCAGCGACGATCAGCGACCTCAGCCTCGCGGCAGCGCGAGTGCCCGCACGGCGGCGGAGGCGACTCCAGCGGCCGTCCAGCGTCCGCGCCGCCACCCGGCCGCCATCGTGTTCTTGAACGCGACCGCGAGATCCGGGCGCTGCCTCGTCCCGGCTTCCGGCTCACATGAGCTTCACATGGGGCTCACATCATCGGCTCCTTACGCTGCGCCTGTGCGGCTGCTGGTGGCTGAGGACGACCCGAGGATGGCCGCGCTGCTGGAACGCGGCCTGGCCCAGGAGGGGTATGCGGTCGACGTCGTCGGCACCGGGACCGAGGCGCTGGGGCTGGCGCGGGAGAACCGGTACGCGGCGATCGTGCTGGACGTCATGCTCCCCGGATGCGACGGGTTCACGATCTGCCGGCGCCTCAGGGCCACGCGGCTCTGGACGCCGGTGCTGATGCTGACGGCCAGGACGGAGATCGACGACCGCGTGACCGGCCTTGATTTCGGGGCCGACGACTATCTGGTCAAGCCGTTCAGCTTCGCCGAGCTGGCCGCCAGGCTGCGCGCCCTGACCCGGCGGGCTCCTGCCGAGCGGCCCCCGGTCCTGGCCGCCGGCGACCTGCGCCTGGACCCCGCGAGGCGGCGGGCCTGGCGGGGCGACGCGGAGCTGTCGCTGTCGCCCACCGAGTTCGCGCTGCTCGAGCTGTTCCTCCGGCATCCGGGGATCGTGCTGAGCCGCACCCAGATCCTGGACCACGTCTGGGATCTCGGCTATGCGGGCACCTCCAACGTCGTGGATCAGTACGTCCGCTATCTGCGCTCGAAGATCGACCGCCCGTTCGGCCGCGCCGACCTGCAGACCGTCCGGGGCGTCGGGTACCGGCTGCGGGAGACGGCCGGGGGTGGCCGGTGCCGATAAGGATCAGGCTCGCGCTGCTGTTCGCGCTCGGCACCGCGATCCTGATCGGCGCGGGCGGGGCCGTGTTCGTCTCCAGGCTGACCGCCAGCCTGCGCGGTTCGCTGGCAGCCACGCTCGCCGTGCGGGCGACGGCGGACGCCAGGAGGGTGCCCGACCTCGGCGACGCGGGCGACGACCCGTCGGGCGACTCCCGGCCAGCCGGCCGCGGGGCGGCGGTCACGCCGATCCAGCGGGCGGCCCGGCCTGCCCGGCAGTGCCTGCCGGCCGGCCAGGTCGCCGACGGCGGGGCGGTCGGCCAGCTGATCGGCCCGTCCGGGGCGCCGCTGCCGGTCGGCGGCCAGTGCACGGGCGTCCTGCTGCTGACGCCGGAGCAGCTGGCGGCGGCCAGGCGGGGGCCCCTGGTCACCACGGCCCGGCTGGGCGCCACCGGCCCGCAGGCCCTGATCTACGCCCGGCCGGCCGCCGACCACGGGGGGATCGTCGTCGTCGAGGCCGCGTCGCTGGCGACCGTGAACGCAGCGGCCAGCGAGGTGAGGACGGCGCTGCTGGCCGGCGGGCCGGCGGCGGTCATCCTGGCCGGGCTGGCCGCCGCACTGGTCGCGGGCGCGGCACTGGCACCGGTGACCCGGATGCGCCGGCAGGCCGATCTCATCTCGGCGCGCGACGCCGATTCCGCGCTGTCGGTCCCCAGGACCAGGGACGAGATCGCGGCGCTGGCCGGAACGCTGAACGCGCTGCTCGCCAGGCTCCAGGGGGCGCTGAGCCAGCAGCGGGGCTTCGTCGCCGCCGCCGGGCACGAGCTGCGCACCCCGCTGGCGGCGTTGCGGGCGGAGCTGGAGCTGGCCGGCCAGCCCGGCCGGTCGCGCGGCGATCTGGCGGCAGCCGTCCGGGATGCCCTGGCCGACACGGATCGGATCATCCAGCTGGCCGAGAACCTGCTGCTCCTGGCCCGCAGCGACGACAGGCGCGTGATCGCGGCAGTGCGCGCCATCCGGGTGGCGGACGTGCTCGAGCCGTGCGCCGCCAGCTTCGCAGCCCTTGCCGCGCAGCGGGGCGTCACGATCGGCACCGAAGTTCCGGACGGGCTCGTCGCCAGCCTGGACGAGCTGCGGTTCCGGCAGGTGGCCGACAACCTGATCGCGAACGCCCTGCGAGCCAGCCCGGCTGGCTCACGAGTGCGGGTCACCGCGCGGCGCGAGGGCGGTGCGGTGGTGATCGAGGTGACCGATCAGGGGCCGGGCTTCCCCGAGGATTTCCTGCCGCGGGCGTTCGACCGGTTCAGCCGCCCGGACGACAGCAGGTCCAGCCGGGACGGCGGTGCGGGGCTCGGCCTGGCGATCGTGCGGGCGCTCGTGGAGGCTCATCACGGCAGCGTCTCGGTCGGCAACCGGCCCGAGGGCGGCGCGGTGGCCCGCATCGTGCTGCCAGCCGTCGCGGCGGATGCCGCCGGGCAGCGACGGCAGGATGTGAGAAGTCACACGGCCGTCTCATCACGCGCAAATCTTCGTGGGGCATCGTCTGGGTGATCGCCCAGATCGGATCAGCAAGGAGGAGCCAGAATGCGCCCACGAGGCTACACGCACCCGGTTGGCACGGCACTGGCCGTGGCGGGCACTCTCACCGTGGCCGGCGCGGCGCTCGCGGCCGGCGTGGCACTCGCGGCCGGGCCGGCCGCTACGGGCGCGGTGACTGCCGCATCGCGCGCGATCAGCCTGAACCCCGGGCCGGCGGCGGCCGACCAGGCCGCCGTCGCCTACGTCCAGCGGCACTACCGGGGAGACGGCCTGGTGCGGGTCCTGGCCACGGAGCCCGACGTCGAGCGCGGCCGTGCCGTGTATGATGTCCGGCTCACCGCCCCGGACCACGTCACGTACGTCGCGCACGTCAGCCGCGCCACCGACGTGGTGCTGTCGATCGACCGGGCCGAGTCACAGGCCAGCGGCGCGATCGCCGGGGCCACGCCGGCCGACCGGCCGGACCCCGGGGACCGCTCGCCCGACCGGGGAGCCGAAATGGGCGACCGCGGCGACATCGCGGACCACGGCGACATCGCGGACCACGGCGACCTCCAGGACGGCTGAGCTGGTGCTCGCGGGGATCTGGCGACTGCCGGCCGGCCGCCGGGGACCGGGCGGATGACGCGGCACGCCCGTCCGCCGGCGACCGGGCCGGCAGGCTCGCTTCATCCTCCGGGTTGATTTTCAATTAACCCGATTAAATAAATCTGGAAGCCGGGTCAGCAGCGCAGGTGCTGGCTGCCCAAGGGCGGAGACCGCGCCCTCAGCGGTGTTCCGCGCCAGGCGCTGGCCCAGGGCCGGGCTCAGCGGCGGGGGGCGCGCGGGGCAGTGGCCGCCGGGGACAAGTTCCCAGGCCAGTTTTGACAAATCAGCTAGAATTAAGGTTGAGGCGCGGCCAGGTGACGACTACGCCCGGCGTGCATTCTGCCGTCCGGCCGGGCCAATCAGGCTGCCAGCCACGGCAGGTGCCCGCCGCCGGCCGAGGTGGCCGTGCACGCACAGCCGGGCCTTTGGCCCAGCCGGCTTGGTCCGACGGAGGAGGGAGGTCGCCATGCACCCAGATCCCGCGCTTGCCGCGGGGAAGCTCGCCGTCATGGCCGTGGCCGTCGTCGCCGCGCTGGCGATCTGGCTCGTCTTGGTGTTCCTCGCCGCCCGGCCGCCGCGCGGCACATCCGCCAGCGTGCACGCCCGATCGCGCGACCAGCAGGCGCCCGCCCCCATGACGCCGCCTTCGCCGACATCGCAACCGCCCGGCAGGGCAGCTGCCTGATCCGGCGATGCCGTCACCTGGCATCAGTGACGCAGGATCTGCGGTGATGTGGCTCTCCCCGCCGATCCACTCCACGTCCTGTGCGGTGAACCCATCGAAGAGCTTGCAGGACGCCTCGGGCAGCGGGCCGGTGAACCACTGGTCGCCGAGCCCGCTCACCCGGATCGCGAAGTTCCGGCAGCTGATCGTCATCGCCGTCACGACGCTGGATCCGGGGACGCCCGCGGCCGCGTCCGCCATCGCCTTGGCCGCCGCCATCGACAGCCGCAGGAACGAGTAGTCGCTGGCGGAGAAGAACCGCAGCGCCGTCTGCACCGGCTCCTTGGACCCGCTCACCGCGTGCTCGACGAGGTGCGGCATCAGCTCCCTGGTGAACAGGATGGTGGCGGCGGTGTTCCTGCTGTGCAGCTCGTCGCCCATCCGCAGCGCCCGGCTGATCAGCGGCCTCAGCGGGATGCCGCCGCTGGCGCGGATGACCTCGCGCAGCACGGGCGCCAGCTCGTCGCGCAGGAAGTCCAGGCCGGCGCGGACCCCGTCGTCGTAGGAGCCGTAGTTCAGCCTGCGCCGCGACTCGCCCTCGTAGAAGTTGCAGTACGGCCGGCCGGGCACGCGAGCATCGCCGCCGCCTTGCGGCATCTCTCCCGCGACCCGGTACGCGCATTCCGCCTGCTCACAGACCGAAGTAACGGTCAGTAATGGACAATGCAAAGACCCTGCCTTCTTGGACGCGCACGGCAGGCAACGCGTTGCGCCACGTCGGCCGCTCATCACGCTCGGTCTCCACAGCAGGTGTCCGACGCGCCCGGACCCGCCGATCTGGCGTGCTCTCGCCGGCTGATCAGGCGTCTTCACGATGCGCAGATCGGGTGGATCTGCGCGGCGTCAGGCTGTGCCCCGACCGCCCGAGGCAGGCAGAGCCGCACAAGTAGTAGTCAGGATTCGGACTAGTGTGGTCTATATTTCGGACCATGTCGATCGCCGCCACGCCAGTTCCCATGTCGCAGGCCAAGGCCCGCCTGTCCGAGCTCGCCCGGCGGGTGCGTCGCCAGCATGAGCGGATCACGCTCACCCGCAACGGCGAACCAGAAGCCGTCCTGGTGTCCGTCGATGACCTTGAGGGCCTGGAGATGACCCTGGAGATCCTCGCCGACGCCGAGGCGGTCGCCCGGATCGGTGAGAGCCTGGCCGCGCTCGGTCGCGGCGAGCCCGGCGCCGATCTGGCCGCCGTCCGTCAGGACCTGGCCCGGCGCCGCGCCGCCGGGGCGTGAGCGGCCAGCCCGCGCAGCGGTACGACATCCGGTTCCAGCCGGCCGCCAGGCGGGCGATCGCCGCCCGCCTGCCCGAGTCCGTCACCGCTGCCGTAATCGAGTTCTGCGACTCGGCTCTGGCGGAGAACCCGCACCGGGTCGGCAAGCCCTTGGCCGGGCCCCTGACTGGCTGTCACGGTGCCCGCCGGGGCACCTACCGCGTTGTCTACCGGATCGATGAGAACACTCGCACCGTCCACGTGCTCGACATCGACCACCACTCCGAGATCTATCGCCAGCACCAGTAACCCCGGCCACCGACCGGTCACCCTCAGGCAGCACCAAGCATCAAGACCCTCGCGCGCAGTCCCGCCGGGATTCCCCTCAAACCCGATTCCGCGAGTAGGGCTGGCGGCACGGCCGGGTAGATGCTGATGGGTGCCGGTCTGGCCTGGGATGGTGATCGTTGGGTGGTGCTCGTCATTGTGGGCTGGAGAGGCGCCTATCTGGTGGAGGGGATGGGCGGCAGGGGGCTGGAGCGGCAGCTGGCACGGGTCGGCGCGCCGGGTGCGGCGCTGGGCGCGAGCGCGGGGCTGGCTGCCGTCACCGGGGTGTGCGGCCGGCTGGGGGTGACCGGGGCGGTCGACGCCGCGGTCGGGCTGGTCAAGCGGCGGGATGGCGGTTGGGGCGCTGGGGGGCTGCTGGCCGGGGAGGATTTCCTGGCCGACCTGGGCCGGTAGCGCGCCGATGCGGCCGGGCAGCTGGTGACGGCGTGCCAGGGCTGGCGCTGGTGACCGCGGCGGGCCTGGCCCGGCGGATCACTCCCGCGCAGTGGCAGGCGGTAGAGGCCGACGAGCAGTGCTTGAAACCTGTGGGTCTGCCGGGAAGGGCATGAAGGAGGGTGCACCTTCCCGGAGGGTGATCGAGTACCGCGACCTGGCCAGCGACGACGGCCGCAACCGCCAGATCACCGCCGACGTCACCACCGCCCTGCGCAGGGGCCGCCACTGCCTGGTGCTCACCCAGGGGTCGCGCACCTGCGCAAGCTCGCCGAGGGTCTCCAGCAAGCCGGTCACAACCCGGTCATCCTCCGCGGCGGCATGGGCGCCAGTAGCCGGGACGCGGCGACCGCCCGCCTGACGCCCCGGCCCGGCGGCCCGCCGCTGCTGGTCGTCGCCACCGGCCCGTACGCCGGGGAAGGGTTCGACTGCCCGGCCCTGGACACCTTGTTCCTCGCCGCCCCGGTCAAATGGAAGGGCAAGCTCGTCCAGTACGCCGGGCGGATCCTGCGCCCTTACCTCGGCAAGGAAACAGCGGAGGTCCACGACTATCACGACGCCGCCACCGGCGTCCTGGCCGCCACCCTGGCAGGCCGTGCCCCCGGCTACATCAGCCTGGGCTTTCCTGACCCCCGCCAGGTCACCGCCACCGAGAGTGCCAGCTCCGTGCCAGCGGCGGAGCCGGCGGACACCCTGGCTCGTGGCGCTGTTGCGCCAGGAGATGTAACCCCGGACATGACCGATAGGTTATAATCCGAGGGGTGGCGTGGGAGGTGAGCCTCCATCCCGAGGTCGAGGCGTGGTACCTGGCGCTATGCGAAAGCGACCCGGAGACCGCCGACCTGATCGAAGACACGATCGATCAGCTCGCCGACGAGGAACCGGCCCTCGGGCGGCCGCTCGCGGACCGGGTGAAAGGGTAGCCGGTACCACAACATGAAGAGCTCCGGCCGCCGTCGTCGGGGACGACGGAGATCAGGCTGTTGTTCGCGTTCGATCCCAGGCGTGAGGCGATCTTCCTGGTCGCCGGGGACAAGGCTGGGAACTGGGAAGGCTGGTACCGCCAGGCCATTCCGCTGGCGGACGAGCGGTTCACCCGGCACCTGGCCGAGCTTGAGAAGGAAGAGGAGACGGGGAAGCGATGAGCAGCGGCTACGCCAGGTGGAACGACGTCCGGGCCCAGGGCCGGGCAGTGGATCCGCGAACCGCCGATGACCAGGCCGCGGGTAAGGCCGCGGCCCGCGAGCGCCGGGAGGCATACGTCCGTGGGCACCAGCTCGCCGAGATGCGCACCGCTGCGGGGCTGACCCAGGCGGAACTGGCCGACGCCCTCGGCGTCTCACAGGCCCGCGTCTCCAAGATCGAGCACGGCGAGATCTCCGGCATCGAGGTCGTCCGTGCCTACGTCGCCGCCCTCGGGGGAAGCGTCGACGTGGTCGCCCGCCTCGGCGACCGGAGCTGGAAGGTGGCCTGACCGCCAGCCAGCCCTGCACCGACGGACTCTGACTCAGGCCGCTGTTACCGCGTCCCCGGTACTACAGTTCGGGTTTGTGATCTAGCGCCTGGGTGATCATGGGGTGTCCGGGGCCGTGTGCCGGGCACGGGGACGGCCACCTGAATGATCGGGTGCTGTGGCGCATCACGATCGTGGCCGCTGCGGCCTTCGTAGCGGGCAGTGCCTGGCTGGGGAGCCAGCTGGAGAAAGGGCGGATGCCGGCCGGAGTCGCCCGCCAGCATGCCGGGCCCGCCGGCCAGGTCGAGAACTGCCAGGGCGTGGTGTTCCGCGCGTATGTGACCCCCGCGCGCACGCCCTCTTCGGCTTCCGGCTCTGCCTGCCGGAAGCATGGTGCCAGGACAAGAAGCGGCGGGAGCGGGCGCAGGTCCCCGAAGGCGTGGCGTTCGCCGCCAAGACCGAACTCGGCACGGCGATGGTAGCCGGGGCGGTGACCGCAGGCGTGCCGTTCGGCTGGGCCGCCGGCGACAACGCCCGTGGCCGCGCCTCGAAGCTGCGGGCGGCGCGCGAGAAGGACGGGAAGGGGCATGTGCCCGGCGTCCCGTGCGGCTTCCGGGTCCGGCTGCACCACCGGCGGGGCAAGACGCGGGCGGGCGCGGTGGCGCGGCTGGTGCCAGCCCGCTGCCGGGAGGCCCGGCCGCGCGGCCCGGGCCGCAAGGGCCACCGCGACCACCGCTGGGCCCGGGCAGCACCCTGCTCGCCGCGGCACTGGCTGCTGATCCGCCGCGGCATCTCCGCCCCGTCCGAGCTGGCGTTCCTTTACCGCCACGCACCCGCGGGGCGGCCGGTGTCCCTGCCGGCGCTGATCCGGGCCGCCGGGAAGCGCCGGCCGGCGAAGCAGCGCCACCAGCAGGGCAAAGGGCGAACCGGACTGGACCAGCATCAGGTCCGGCTGCGGCCCTCCTTCCACCGGCACACCGTGCCGTCCATGTGCGCCCTCCCGCTACTCGCCGCCGCCGCGGCCACCCGCCCCGTAACCGCAGAGCCCAGGCGGCAGCCCGGCCAGCACGGGTACCCAGCCCGCGGACCGGGCCGGCACCGGAGCGCTGCCACCCAGCCCGCACCAGCCCCCCGGCCGACATCGGAACGGTCAAGGCCAGCGTCCCCGAAGCCCGCCGCCCGATCCGCCTGGCCACCGCGCCCATGACCGCCTCCGCCCGCGCATCCGGCCATGCCTGGCCACGACGGCGCCGCGAGCACCAGGCACGCGCCCGATGGCACCACTACCAGGCACGGCCCCCGCCCGCGCCCGCATGACCAGGCGGCAGATAACAAACCGGAACTGTAGTACCAGGCCAGGAGCACTTCTCGCGCTTGCCGCGCCAGCGCGCCAGAGACCACCCTGAATTCTCAGGGCTGACATCATCACGGAACCCGGGAACCACACCCGCTCATTTACACCGGACTCAGGACGCCACCCCGCCTGATGGCCAACGCCGCAAGCCACAAGGCTGCCACGGGCCGTGAGTACAGCCACAAGGTCGTCAGCCGTCCTTGAGCAGGCTCGCGCAGACGCCGAAATCGTGCAATTCAGCGCAGACCGCTGCCTGCCTCGCGAACGCCGCGACGTCACCCCGGGCCAGCGAGTCCCAGCACAGGCGCTCCGCCAGCGCCAGCGCCCGCGCGGTCACCCAGGGCAGCCGCCGGGCGGGCTCGGTTTCGGCCGCGAGCCGCAGTGACCAGGCGTCCCGCCCGGCGGCCTGGGTGGTGGCGGCCGCCTGCAGGTGCGACAGCAGCACCGACAGCTCGCCGGCCAGGTACTGCTGGGTCATCGTCGCCGCCGGCCAGTCCGCCAGCGGCCCGGGCCGGGCGCGCGGGCCGGCCGACCGCCAGGGTCCTTGCCGCCGCCATTCATGCCGGGCCGCCTCCTGGCTCGCAGGGGCGAGGTCACGCGAGCGCCGCGGCTCCGAGTGATCACGTGCCCGGAACCGGCGGGGAAGCCGCCCTCGTGATCGGGAACAACTGTCAATCCTAGCCGTCGCCCGCGGGAAGGCAATGCCCGCGCACCGGACAGGTGCGGTGCCCGGCGCGCCTGCCCGCGGGGCGAGGCCCTGGCGACGCCGCGGCTCGCTCTCGCTACCCGGGATCTCGCTCGATCGGGCAGGTCATGCAGCGCGGGCCGCCGCGCCCGCGGCCCAGCTCCTCCCCCGGCACCGTGATGACCTCGATGCCGTGCTTGCGCAGCATCGTGTTGGTCGCGGTGTTGCGCTCGTAGCCGACGACGACGCCGGGGGCGACGGCCAGGTAGTTGTTGCCGTCGTCCCACTGCTCGCGCTCGGCGGCGCGGACGTCCTCGTCGGTGGTCAGCACGCTGACCTCGGGAACCCGCAGTGCCCTGGCCAGGGCGTCCCACAGGCTCTGGTTGCGCCGCACCCGCAGCCCCGGCCCGTCGCCGTCCTTCTGGTCATCGGCGGTGATGGTCCAGGATCGCAGGTCGCGGCCGAGGTAGGGGTAGAGCACGAAGGTGGCGCGGTCCAGCATCGTCATGACCGTGTCCAGGTGCATGGTGGCGTGCGAGCGCGGGATCTCCACCGCGATCACCGTGTGCGCCTGGCCGGCGGTGAAGAGCGCCTTGGCGAGGATCTCGACTGCCATCGGGGTGGTGCGCTCGCCCATGCCGATCAGTACCGCGCCGTTGCCGATCACGTGCACGTCACCGCCCTCGATCGAGGCCGGCAGGTGGCTGCCGTCGTCGTCGCCGTAGTAGGTGACGAAGCCGGCCCCGGCGAACAGCGGGTGGTACCGGTAGACGGCCCGGACATGGACCGTCTCCCGCTGCCGTGCGGGCTTGGCCATCGGGTTGACCGACACCCCGCCGTAGACCCAGCACGAGTTGTCGCGGGGGAACAGGTGGTTGGGCAGCGGCGGCAGCACGAAGTCGTCGGCTCGCAGCGTGTCCCAGCGCAGGCTGGCCGCGCGCAGCGGGTGCAGGTCCGCCTTCAGCACCCCGCCGATCAGGTAGCCGGCGAGCTGCGTCCCGTCGAGGCCGTCCAGCATGGAGCGGGCCGGCCGCACCAGGGCCGGGCCGAGGACCTCGGGCGCGCACACCCGGTCGAGCACGAACGCCCGGCCCTCGGGGATCTCCAGCGTCTCGGCCAGGAGCTGGCCGAACAGGTGGACCCGCACGCCGCGCTCGCGCAGCGTCTCGGCGAACACGTCGTGCTCCTCCTTGGCCCGGCGCGCCCACATCACGTCGTCGAACAGCAGCTCGCCGATGTTCTGCGGGGTGAGCCGGGCCAGCTCCAGGCCGGGCCGGTGCACGATGGCCTGCCGGAGGGTGCCGACTTCCGAGTGCACGCCGAGGCTCACGAGCCGGCCCTCCCCTGGTCGGTGCGATCCGCCCGGCGGGCGCCGTTGCCACGGGCGACGCGCAGGTGGCGAGGCCGCGAGCCGGCCGGCGACGCCGGGACGGCAGCCGCGGGCGCGGGCCCGGCGGTGACGGCCGCCGGGGCGACGGCCGCTTCCGCGCCGTCAGGGGGGAGGTCGGCCGGCTCGGGCACCTGGCCGGCCCGCTCCCGCCGCGCCTTGATGAAGGCGTAGAGGATCACCCCGGCGAGGACCAGCACCATGGCCTGGTAGACGGCCGCCCAGCCGGCGGCGAAGGTCACCCACATCGAGAACAGCGCGGCGGCGCCGGCGATGGACAGGTCGCGGGCCAGCAGCCAGCCGTCCACCCGGCGCCGGCGCGAGGCCAGGTAGGCCAGCTGCGCGCTGGCGGAGAACAGGTACGGGATGGCCACGGTGACCACGGTCAGGTTGACCAGGTAGGTGAACACGGTCAGGCCGACCTTGGTGCTGTAGGACCACAGCATCAGCAGGGAGGGGAAGAGCGCGGCCAGCAGGATGCCGAGCCAGGCCGTGTCCCGGCGGTCGGCCCGCGAGAAGAACCTCGGGAACAGGCCGTCGTCGGCGATGGCCCGCGAGGTCTCGGTGGTGACCAGCGTCCATCCGTTCAGCGCGCCGATCCCGCTGACCACGGCGAGCGCCGCGACCAGCTTTCCGGCCCAGCCGCCGTGGCCGAAGATCGCCTCGAAGGCGGGGACGAACGGGGTCCCCGTGGCCACCAGCGCCTTGTGCGCGACCAGGCCCATCACCGCGCCCGACGCGGCCACGTACAAGATCGCGCTGGCGGCGGTGCCGTAGACCGAGGCCCTGCCGACGTTGCGCCGCGGCTCGCGGACGCGCTTGGCCGTGATGGCGGCCACCTCGACGCCGATGAAGGAGAACAGCGCCACCCCGGCCGCGATCCCGATCGCGCTGTACAGGCTGCCGCCGGAGGCGTTGAACGGGCCGAAGTTCGCCGCGCGGATGAAGAACCAGCCCACGACCGCCACCAGCAGCAGGGGCAGGAACTTCAGCGCCACGGTGACGTTCTGGAACCAGGCCATCTGCCGCACTCCGGTTAGGTTGACCCCCGCGGGCACCCACAGGCCCAGCAGCGCGATGCCCCAGTTGCCCCACGCGGACGGGTGCGAGATCCCGAACAGCGCGTTGACGTAGAAGACCCACGACGACACGATGGCCGCGTTGCCCGCCCACGCCTGGATCCAGTAGCACCAGCCGGTGAGGTAGCCGGCGAAGTCGCCGAACTCGTGCCGGGCGTAGGCGTACAGGCCGCCGCTGGCGTTCGGCACCCGCCGGGTCAGCTGGCCGAACATGACCGCGAGCAGCATGGCGCCCACCGCGATCACGGCCAGCGTGGCCAGCGAGCTGGTGCCCGCGCCGGCCAGCACCGCCGGCATGGTGAACACCCCGGTCCCGATGATGCTGCCGACCACCAGCCCGGTGGCCGAGGTCACGCCGATCGAGCGCGCCTTCAGCTCCGCCTTCGACGGCGCTTCGCCCGGCGGCCTGCCCTGCGGCTCACCCAGCGGCGCGGCCATAGCAGGATTGGACATGGACGACCCCTCCCTTCGCCCAGGCCGCGGTGACCCTGGCCGCGCCGGCCGGCGGCGGCAAGGCCCGCGGGAACGTGCTCGCTCCACCCTCGCCGCCGGGAATCCGGCCGGGAAGGGCCATTGGTCGCGCCTCGCCGTGCCGTAAGTGCCTGCCATTGCGGGGCGGCCGGGGGAAGGCTGGATGGACCGGCACCGACGATGGAGCGCGAGATGGACCTGCACGGACGGAGCCTGCTGAAGGAGACCGACCTGACCGCCGGTGAGTTCTTGCACCTGGTCGAGCTCGGCGCGGCGCTGCGCCAGGAACGGCGCGACGGCAAGCGGCCGCTCCGGCTGGCCGGCCGGAACATCGCGCTGATCTTCGAGAAGGCGTCCACCCGGACCCGGTCCGCGTTCGAGGTGGCCGCCCACGACGAGGGCGCGCACGTGACCTACCTCGGGCCAGGAGAGTCACAGCTGGGGTACAAGGAATCGGTGAAGGACACGGCCCGGGTGCTGGGCCGGATGTTCGACGGGATCGAGTACCGCGGGAGCGCGCAGCGGACGGTCGAGGCGCTCGCCGCCCACGCCGGGGTCCCCGTGTGGAACGGGCTCACCGACGAGTGGCACCCCACCCAGATGCTGGCCGACATCCTCACCATGCGCGACCACTCGGACAAGCCGCTTCGCGAGGTCCGCTACTGTTACCTCGGCGACGGGCGGAACAACACCGCCAGCTCGCTGCTGGTGACCGGGGCGCTGCTCGGCATGGACGTGCGGATCTGCGCCCCGGAGCCGCTGCAGCCGCGGGCCGGCGTGCGGTCGGTCGCGCGCGGCCTGGCCGGGCGCTCGGGCGCCAGGATCACCGTCACCGCCGACCTCGGCGCGGCCGTGGCCGGCGCGGATTTCCTGTACACCGACGTGTGGCTGTCCATGGGCGAGCCGGAATCCGAATGGGACGAGCGCATCGACGCGCTGCTGCCGTACCAGGTCAGCGCCGACGTGATCGCCAGGACCGGCAACCCGGCGGTGAAGTTCATGCACTGCCTGCCCGCGCTGCACGACACCGAGACCGCCGTCGGCCAGATGCTGTACGACAAGCGCGGCCTGCGGGCGCTGGAGGTGACCGACGAGGTGTTCGAGTCGCCCGCCTCCATCGTCTTCGATCAGGCCGCCAACAGGCTGCACACCATCAAGGCGCTCATGGTCGCCACGGCCGGTGACCTCCGGTGAGGATCGTCGCCGCGCTCGGCGGGAACGCGCTGCTCGAGCGGGGCGAGCCCCCGGAGGACGAGATCCAGGAGGCGCACGTCGCCGCCGCGGTCCGGGCGCTCGCGCCGCTGGCCGACGGGAACGACCTGGTGATCACCCACGGGAACGGCCCGCAGGTCGGCATGCTCGCCCTGGAGAGCGCCCGCGACCCGGCGCTCGCCCGGCCCTACCCCTTCGACGTGCTCGGCGCCCAGTCCCAGGGCATGATCGGCTACTGGCTCCTGCAGTCCCTGCGGAACGCGCTGCCGGGGCGCCCGGCCGCCTGCCTGGTCAGCCGGACCGTGGTCGCCCGCGACGACCCGGCGTTCGCGGACCCGGTCAAGTTCGTCGGCCCCGTCTACAGCGAGGAGGAGGCCCGCCGGCTCGCCGCTGGCGGAGGCTGGCGGATCCGCCGGGACGGCACCGGGTACCGCCGCGTGGTGCCGTCCCCGGAGCCCGCCGAGCTGCTCGACCTGCCCGCGGTGCAGGCGCTGCTCGCCGTCGGGATGATCGTGGTCTGCTCGGGCGGCGGAGGGGTCCCGGTCGTGCGCGAAGGCGGGCAGGTCCGGGGCGTGGAGGCGGTGGTCGACAAGGATCTCGCCGCCGCGCTGCTGGCCCGCGAGCTGCGCGCGGACGCGCTGCTGCTGCTCACCGACGTGCCCGCGGTCCAGGACGGCTACGGCACGGCAGAGGCCCGGCCGATCCGCCGCGCCAGCGTGCGGCAGCTGCGCGCACGTGACTTCCCGGCCGGCTCGATGGGCCCCAAGGTCGAGGCGGCCTGCCGCTTCGCCGAGGCGACCGGCAAGCCCGCGGCGATCGGGCGCCTCGCCGACGCCCCCGAGCTGCTCGCCCAGCGAACCGGGACCGTCGTCACCCCGGCCTAGCCCGGCCGGGGTGACCAGCCCGCCCGGCGGAGGCGCCGAGCCGAGCCCCGCCTGACGCGAATTTGCTTCAAGGCTATAGTATAAACGTCTGGAGGTGGGGAACCTGGGCGCGTCCGCCGCCCAGGAGCTCAGCGAGCCGGGAGGCGCCGATGCGGCCGCAGGCCACGAGGGCCGGTGATCCGCGGGCCGGCGGGCCATCGGACCACTCCGCCCCCGGCTCGCCGGGCCCGCCAGGCCCGGCTCCAGCGACGGCAGGCCAGGCGCTGGCGGCTCCCGGCCCCGTGCCCGGATCACCCGGCCAGCCGCCGGAGGGTACCGTCCGGGGGACTGGGCGCCGGGCCGGGATCCCTCGGACGGCGCCGATCCGCACCTGGCGGCACGATCCGGGCACCCGCCCGCTGATCGTGATCTGGGAGATGACCCAGGCGTGCCCGCTGGCCTGCGTGCACTGCCGGGCGCAGGCACAGCCGGCCCGGCACCCGGGCGAGCTGACCACCAGCGAGGCCCGCGACCTGCTCGCGCAGGTCGCCGAGTTCGGTGCCCCGCCGCCGGTCGTGGTGTTCACCGGCGGCGACCCCTTCCAGCGGCCCGACCTGTTCGACCTGGTCCGGCACGGCACCAGGCTCGGGCTTCCGGTCGCGGTCTCGCCGTCCGGCACGCCCACCCTGACCCCCGCCCGCCTCGCCGAGCTCCAGCGGGCCGGGGCGCGCGCGATCTCGCTGAGCCTGGACGGCTCGACGGCGGAGGTCCACGACAGGTTCCGCGGCGTGCCCGGCGTCTTCGCCTGGACGCTGGACGCCTGGCAGGCCGCGCGCGAGCTCGGGCTGAAGGTCCAGATCAACACCACCGTGACCGGCCACAACCTCACCGACCTGGCGGACATCGCCGCGCTCGTCCATCGCCTCGGAGCGGTCTCCTGGAGCGCGTTCCTCCTCGTCCCGACCGGGCGGGGCGCGCGGCTGCCCGCGCTGACCGCCGGGCAGGCGGAGGACGTGCTGAACTTCGTCTACGACGCGGGGGAGTTCATCCCGGCCCGGACCACCGAGGCGCACCACTTCCGCCGCGTCGTCATCCAGCGCGAGATCCTCCGCTCGCGCGAGGCCGATCACGTCGCCGTGCTCGGGCTGGGCCCGCTCTACCTGCGGCTGCGGGAGCGGCTCGCCAGCCTGGGCCTGGCCAGGCGCACGGTCCGCCGGCCGCCGGCGAACGTGAACGCCGGGCTGGGGTTCGTGTTCATCTCCCACCTCGGCACCGTTCACCCGAGCGGATTCCTCCCCCTGAGCGCGGGCAGCGTGCGGGCCGGCCGGCTCGCCGACATCTACCGGTCGTCGCCGCTGTTCACCGGCCTGCGTGACCACGGCACGCTGGGCGGCCGGTGCGGTTCGTGCGAGTTCGCGCCCGTGTGCGGGGGGTCACGGTCCCGCGCGTTCGCCCTCACCGGCGACCCGTACGCCGAGGACCCCTGGTGCTCCTACCAGCCCGGCGCGTTCCCCTACCCGGATGACCTGGCCGCCGCCGGCCTGAGGACGGCCGGAACGCGATGAGGCGGCGACTGCACCCGGGCGGCCGCAGCGGCACGCGGGCGGGCCGGGCGGGCCGGGCGGCCGCGCCCGGGGGCACGCGAGGCGAGGTAGAGGAGATGACCTGAAGATGATGACCGGAGCCGAGGCCTACGACGCGATGCTGGCCCATCACCGGATCCTGGGCGAGCGGCTGGAGAGGCGAGTCGCCTCGGTGTCCGCGGCGGCGGCGGCGGGCCAGCCCCACGGGCCCGCCGTGACGGATCTGGCCGGCCTGATGGACCGGGAGATCCTCCCGCACGCGGTGGCCGAGGAGGCCACCATCTACCGGGCCGCCGCCCTTGCCGGCATGGCGGACATCGTCAGCGAGATGACTGCCGAGCACGCGACCCTGTCGGAGGCCACCAGGCGGCTCGCCGGGGCCGTGACCGCGGCCGAGGCGGCGCGGCACGCCGAGCAGATCGGCAGGCTCTTCGAGCGGCACGTGGCGAAGGAGAACGACGTGCTGCTCCCCGGCCTGCTGGCCAGCCCGGGCGCCGACCTGCCCGCGCTGCTGGCCGACATGCACCGCCGCGTCGAGCGGGCCGCGCCGCGGGAGCGGCCGCCGTCCCCGGCCCCGGGCCGGCCGCGGGCGGCGCAGGCTGGCGAGCAGGAGCTCGATGTCCGCATCCTGCCGCCCGCGCGACGACATGAGTCCATCTTCGCCGCATACGGCGCCCTGGCGCCCGGCACCAGCTTCGTGCTCGTCAGCGACCACGATCCCAAGCCGCTGCGCTACCAGTTCGAAGCCGAGCACGCGGGCAGGTTCACCTGGGACTACCTGGAGGCCGGGCCGGCCACCTGGCGGGTTCGGATCGGCCGGGCCGCAGGCCCCGGCCCGTCTCCGGCCGGCCGGCCCGCATCGCCTGGCGCCCCCGGCTGAGACGCCGGGGCCGCGGGCGGCGCCCCGGCCGCTCCCGGCTCCACGCCCTCTCCACACCGGGCACACCGGCACTGCACCGGCACGGCGTTTGCTCTGAGGGGTACGCGGGCTCGCGGACTGGGGGGAACGCGATCCGCGTCGGGGGGCCGGGAGGCGGCGCGCCGCGTGGTGCGGGCGGCGGCACCGCTCCCGGTGGAACGCGAGGGCCGCGCCCGGCCGCGCGGCGGGCAAGCCGGGCCGGGCACCGCCTCCGGGCGCGGCCGCGTTCGCCCCGCCGGGCCGGCGCCGCGCGACGGCTGGCCGGGGCTGGTAACCCGGTTCAGGGCCGGCCGTCCTGCCCAGGGGCGGCGCCGTCGCCCGCGGGCAGCCGGACCGTCACCGTGGTGCCGCGGCCCGGCTCGCTGTCGACCACCAGCTCGCCCTGGTGGGCGCGGACCAGCTCCTCGACGATCGTCAGGCCGATCCCGCTGCCCCCGGCCATCCCGGCGGACCGCCGCCCGCGGAAGAACCGCTCGGTCACGTGCGGCAGCTCCGCGGCCGGGATGCCTACGCCGGTGTCACTGACCCGCAGCACCGCGCGGCCGGCGTTCTCCGGGCCGGCCTCGATCGTCACCTCGCCGCCGGCCGGGGTGAATTTCAGCGCGTTCGTCAGCAGGTTCGTCGCGACCTCGCGCATCCGCATGGCATCGCACCGCACGCTCACCGGCGCGAGGCGCGGCGACAGGCGGACCCCCGCGGCGGCGAACGAGTCGTCGAGGCTGGCGGCGGACTCGGCGGCGATCCCGGCCAGGTCGTGCGGCTCCAGCCGGAGCCGCAGGGCGGCCGACTCGGCCGCGGACAGGCGCTGGAGGTCCTCGACCATGCGGCCGAGCCGCAGCACCTCGTCGCGGAGCGAGGCGATGTTGCCCGGCGTGGCCTGGCTCACCCCGTCGAGCATCGCCTCGCACCCGGCCTGCAGCACCGCGATCGGCGTGCGCAGCTCATGGGCGATGTCCGCCACCAGGTCCCGCTCCCGCCGGTCCTGCTCGGTCAGGGCGTCCGCCGCCTGGTTGAAGCCCCGCAGCAGCTCCCGCAGCGCGGCCGGCCCGCGGATGTCCCTGATCCGGTAGCTTCGGTCGCCGGCCGCCCTGGCCCGCATGCCCGCCAGCATCGCGCCGAGCGGCGCGGTCAGGTACCGGGAGACCAGCAGGCCGATGGCGACCGCGAACGCCACGGCGACGGCGGCCGCGATCAGGCGCCCGCGCCAGCGCTCCGCCTTCAGGTCCCCGGCGACCGCGCCGAGCCCCCGGTCGTCGAACCGCACGGTCACCCAGCCGGCCACCTGCCCGCGCGCGGTGACCGGCCTGCGGTACTCCGGGCCTGAGCCGGCGTGGCGGAAGCCGGGACCGGAGTACACGACCCTCCCGGCCAGGTCGCGCACCTCCGCCCGCCCGCCCTCCCGGGCCACGACGGCGAGCACCGCGGACAGTTCCGCCCGATCCCACCCGTGCCCCTGGCGGGCCAGGCCCGCCGCCACGGCCGCCCCGTCGGCGAGCGTCCGCTCCTGGCGCGTGACCAGCCGGGCGACGTCCGGGCCGAGGCTGGCCGCGCTCAGCGCCGCCAGCGTGACGACCCCGGCCAGGGCGACGGCGGCGAACCCGAGCGTGAGCGGCAGCCAGAGCGTCCTGACCCCCGCGGCGGGCCTAGTCATCCCGGGGCAGGCCGAGCCGGTAGCCTCCGCCCAGCACGGTCTGGACGATCTCCGGGCTGGCCGGGTCCCGCTCGATCTTGCGCCGCAGGTTCTTGACGTGCGAGTCGATGGTCCGCTCGTACCCGGCGAACTCGTAGCCCCGGACCCGGTTGATGAGCTCGAACCGGGAGTAGACCCGGCCTGGGACGGCGGCCAGCGCCACCAGGATCCCCCATTCGGTGGGGGTCAGCTCGGCCCGCTCGCCGCGGACCGTCACGGTCCGGCGCTGCTCGTCGATGACCAGGAGGCCGCCGCCGAACCCCCGGCCCCCCTGGATGTCCCCGGCGGAGGTCCCGCGGCGCAGGATCGCCCGCACCCGCAGCACGAGCTCGCGCGGGCTGAACGGCTTGGTCACGTAGTCGTCGGCGCCCAGCTCGAGCCCCGCGATCCGGTCCCGCTCGCCGCCCTTGGCGGTCAGCATCACGATCGGCGTCGGCCCGGCGGCGCGTATCTCCCGCGCCACCGTCTCGCCGGGCACGTCCGGCAGGCCGAGGTCCAGCACGACCAGGTCGGGCGCCGCGTTCGCGGCCAAGCTGACCGCCGTCGCGCCGGACCCCGTGGACAGCACCGCGTAGCCCGCGCGCTCCAGGTACGAGCGGACGAGGTCACGCAGCTTGGCCTCGTCCTCCACGAGCAGGATCGTCCCGGCCATCACCGGTGATCATGCCCGCGGCCGCCCGCCCCGGAACCGGCCCGCGGGGCGCCGGGGCCGCGGCCGACCGGGGCGGCGGGAGGACGCGCCCGGCGGCCGGCTGGCATCCCCGGCAGTACCGGGCGTGCGGCGCGCGCGCCAGCAGGTCGGCCCGGATCGGGCGACGGCAGCGCTCGCAGCGGCCGTAGCTGCCCCGGGCGATCCTGGCCAGCGCGTCCTCGATCTCGGCGAGCTCCTCGTGCGCCCGGGTGACGCGCCGCCCTGGCCAGTCCAGCCCGGGGCCGCCGATGCCCGGGTCTCCGCCGGGCGCGCCCTCCCACCTCTCCTGGCACAGCTCCACGACCCGGTCCAGGGTGCGGCGCCACTGCGCCTCGAGCCGGGCCCGCCAGCCGGGCAGGTCCTCCACCGGGCGGGCCTGGGTGCCCGCGCCGCCAGTGTCCAATGCCATCGCGTCGTCACCTCCACGGAAACGGTCGCCGCCGGTCGGATCAGGCAACACCGCCGGAGTGCGCGCGGCGTGGGAGCGCGGTGAAGGTCACGTGGAGAACGGGCCGCCCCGGCCGGCCGGATCCGCCGATCCGCCCTCCGGCCCGGCCAGCAGCACGTCGGCGTCGAAGCAGGTCCGGTCCCCGGTGTGGCAGGCCCCGCCGGCCTGGTCGACCTTGACCAGCACCGCGTCCCCGTCGCAGTCGAGCGCGACGGACTTGACGACCTGGACGTGGCCGGAGGTCTCGCCCTTCACCCAGTACTCGCGGCGGCTGCGGGACCAGTACGTGCACCGGCCCGTCGTGAGGGTCCGGTGCAGCGCCTCGTCGTCCATCCAGCCGAGCATGAGCACCTCGCCGGTGTCGTACTGCTGGGCGATGGCCGCGACCAGGCCGTTCGCGTCCCGCTTGAGCCGCGCGGCGATCGCCGGGTCCAGGCTCTGGCTCCCGGCCGGCACCCGGGCGCTCTCCGTCATGATCCTCCCTCACCGGTCAGGCGGACCGGGAGCCCCGCGGCCCGCAGCGCCTCCTTCACGTCCGCGATCCGCAGCTCCCCGAAGTGGAACAGGCTGGCGGCGAGCACCGCGTCCGCCCCCGCCCGGACCGCCGCGGCGAAGTCGCCGGGCCCGCCCGCGCCGCCGCTGGCGATCACCGGCACCCGCACCGCGGCGCGGACCGCGCGGATCAGCGGCAGGTCGTAGCCGGCCTTGGTGCCGTCGGCGTCCATCGAGTTCAGCAGGATCTCGCCGGCGCCCAGCCCAGCGGCCCGCGCGGCCCAGGCCACCGCGTCCACGCCGGTGCCCCGCCGCCCGCCGTGGGTGGTGACCTCGAACCCGCTCGGGCAGGCGGCACGGCCGGCGTCCTCCGGGCGAACCCGGCGCGCGTCCACCGAGACGACCACGCACTGCGCGCCGAACCGGTCCGCGACCTCGGCGAGCAGCTCGGGGCGGGCGATCGCGGCGGTGTTCAGGGCCACCTTGTCGGCGCCGGCCCGCAGCAGCGCGTCCACGTCGCCCACGCCGCGCACTCCCCCGCCGGCGGTGAGCGGGATGAACACCTGGTCGGCGGTCCGCGCGAGCACGTCGAGCATGGTCGCCCGCCCCTGGCTGGACGCGGTCACGTCCAGGAACGCCAGCTCGTCGGCTCCCTGCGCGTCGTAGCCGCGGGCCAGCTCCACCGGGTCCCCGGCGTCGCGCAGCCCCTGGAAGTTCACGCCCTTGACCACCCGGCCGGCGTCCACGTCCAGGCAGGGGATCACCCGGACCGCGACGCCCGGGGCGGAGCACGCGGCCGGCGGGCCATCCCGGCCGGCGGGCGGGGCTTCCGGGGTCCCCGGCGGGCCCGAGCGCCTGGTGGCCGGGCCGCTCATCCGCCCACCGCCGCGAGAGCCTCCCGGAGGGTGAACGCCCCTGCGTAGAGGGCCTTGCCCACGATCGCGCCCTCCACGCCGAGCGGGCGGAGCGCGGCAATCTCCCGCAGGTTGGCCAGGGACGCGACGCCGCCGCTGGCGATGACCGGGCGCCCGGTCGCCGCGCACACCCGCCGCAGCAGGTCCAGGTTCGGCCCGGTCAGCGTGCCGTCCCTGGTCACGTCGGTGACCACGTACCTGGGGCACCCGTCGGCGTCCAGCCGGGCGAGCGCCTCGCCCAGCTCGCCGCCGTCCGCCGTCCACCCGCGGGCGGCCAGCCTGGTGCCCCGGACGTCGAGGCCGACCGCGATCCGCTCGCCGTGCTCGGCCACGATCCGGCGCACCCAGTCCGGCCGCTCCAGGGCGGCCGTCCCGATGACGACCCGGGCGCAGCCCGTGGCGAGCGCGGCGGCCAGCGAGGCGTCGTCGCGGATGCCGCCGGACAGCTCGACGGCCACGTCGAGCCTGCGGGCCACCTGGCCGAGCAGGGCCGCGTTCGACCCGCGGCCGAACGCGGCGTCGAGGTCGACCAGGTGGACCCACTCCGCGCCAGCGGCCTGCCAGGCCAGCGCGGCGGCCATCGGGTCGCCGTACCGGGTCTCGGTGCCGGCCGCTCCCTGGACCAGCCGGACCGCCTGGCCGCCGGCCACGTCCACGGCCGGGAGCAGCGTCAGCGGGCCGGTCACCGGATCAGCTCCAGCCAGTTCGCCAGCAGGGCCGCTCCGGCGTCGCCCGACTTCTCCGGATGGAACTGGGTCGCGCACGCCGGGCCGTCCTCGACCGCCGCGACGAACGGCTCCCCGTGGATGGCCCAGGTCAGCAGCGGGGCGGCCCCGGCGCCGACGGCGCCCGCCGGGCGGCCCGCGCGCTCCCACGACCGGACCGCGTAGGAGTGCACGAAGTAGAACCGCTCGCCGGGCCCGATCCCGGCGAACAGCCGGGAGCCCGCGGGCGGCCGGACGGTGTTCCAGCCCATGTGCGGCAGCACCGGGGCGTTCAGCCGGTCCACCACGCCCGGCCAGACCCGGCAGCCCCGCGCCCGCGCGCCGCGCTCGCGTCCCTCCGCGAACAGCACCTGCATGCCGACGCAGATGCCGAGCACCGGCGCGCCCGCGGCCAGCCGCCGGGCGATGACCTCGTCCCCGCCGGCCGCCCGCAGCGCGGACGCGCACGCGGCGAACGCGCCGACCCCGGGCACCACCAGGCCGTCGGCCCGCAGCGCGGGGCCGCGGTCCGAGGTCACCACCGCGTCCGCGCCGGCCCGCTGCACGGCGCGCAGGGCCGAGCGCAGGTTCCCCGAGCCGTAGTCCAGCACGACCACCTTCGGCGCGGCGCGGGTCACAGCACGCCCTTCGTGCTCGGGACGCCGGAACAGCGCGGGTCGGGCTCGGCCGCGGCGCGCAGCGCCCGGGCGAACGCCTTGAACTGCGCCTCGACGATGTGGTGCGGGTTCCGCCCCGCGAGGACCTCCAGGTGCAGGCAGATCGCCGCGCTCGCGCCGAGCGACTCGAAGAAGTGCCTGGTCAAGGTGGTGTCGTAGGTGCCGATCAGCGGTGCCATGCCGACCGGCTCGCGGTGCACCACGTAGGGCCTCCCGGCGAGGTCGACGGCCGCGCGCACCAGCGCCTCGTCGAGCGGCACGTGCGCGTCGCCGAACCGGCGGATTCCCGCCCGGTCACCCAGCGCCCGGCGCAGCGCCTCGCCGAGGGTGATCGCGGTATCCTCGACCGTGTGGTGGGCGTCCACCTCGGTGTCCCCGGTGGCCCGGACGCTCAGGTCGAGCAGGCCATGCCGACCGAGCTGGGCGAGCATGTGGTCGAGGAACGGCACGCCGGTGGCCACGTCGGCCCGCCCGCTGCCGTCCAGGTCGACCTCGGCGAGCACGCGCGTCTCGCCGGTGGCCCGCTCCGCCCGGGCCGACCGCCTGCCCGGCCCGCCGCCGGGGTCCGGCCCGCCGGTCACCGGAGCACCCCGGTCAGCGCGGCGCGGAACGCCGCCATCTCCGCCGGGGTGCCGACGGTGACCCGCAGCCACCCGGGCGGGCCGGCCTCCCGGACCAGCACCCCCGCGTCCAGCAGCCCCTGCCAGACCGCCCGGCGGTCGCCGAACGTTCCGAACAGCACGAAGTTCGCGTCGGAATCAGCCACGGCCAGCCCGCGCCCGCGCAGCCACGCGACCAGCTCGTCCCGCTCCGCCCGGATCCGCCCGACGGCGGCGAGCAGGTCCGCGGACCGGGCGAGCGCGGCCCGCGCGGCCGCCTGGGTGAGCGCGGACAGGTGGTAGGGCAGCCTGACGATCTGGAGCGCGCCCACCACCTCCGGGCTGGCCGCCAGGTATCCCACCCGCGCCCCGGCCAGCGCGAACGCCTTGGACATCGTGCGGACCACGATCAGCCGGGGGAAGCGCGGCAGCAGGGCCAGGGCGGTGCCCGCCGGGTCGCGGGCGAACTCGGCGTAGGCCTCGTCGACCACGACCACGCCCGGCGCCCGCGCGCAGATCCGCTCGATCACCTCCAGCGGCAGGACCGTGCCGGTCGGGTTGTTCGGCGAGGTGAGGAAGACCAGGTCCGGCCGGTGCTCGGCGATCGCGGTGAGCGCACGGCCGGGGTCCAGGCCGAAGTCGTCATCGCGGGCCGCGCCGACCCACGCGGTGGCGGTGGTCCGCGCGATCACCGGGTGCATCGAGTAGGACGGCTCGAACCCGATGGCGCGCCGGCCCGGGCCGCCGAACGCCTGGAAGATCTGCTGGATGATCTCGTTCGACCCGTTGGCCGCCCAGACATGGCTGGCCCCCAGGCCGTGGCCGAGGTAGGCGGCCAGGTCATGGCGGAGCGCGAGGGCGTCGCGGTCGGGATAGCGGTTGAGGGCCGCCGCCGCGTCCCGCGCCGCGCCCGCGATGTCGCGGACGAGGGCGGGCGCGGGCGGGTAGGGGTTCTCGTTGGTGCTGAGCCGCACCGGGACGTCGAGCTGGGGCGCGCCGTAGGGCTCCTGCCCGGCCAGGTCCGGGCGGATCGGCAGCGCCGCCGGCAGGCGCCCTGAGGTCCGGGCGCTGGCCGGCGCAGGCGCCCCCGCGCCGCTCCCGGCCCCGCCCGGGCCCGGCGCTCCCCGCCCGGCGGTCCCGGCCGGGACGCGGACGCGGACCGCCTGGACGTGCCCGTCCAGGTCCTCGGCGCCGCCGAGCGCGTCGATGTGCGGCGCCGCCGCGGCGAGCGCGCCGGCCGTGCAGGTGACCACGTGGACCGGGCGCAGGAACGACAGGACCGACAGCCCGCCGCTGTGCCGGGCGGTCCCCCCGGTCGGCAGCACGTGGTTCGAGCCGGCGAGGTAGTCCCCGAGGGAGACCGGGGCGTAGGGCCCGGCGAACACCGCGCCCGCGTTGCGGACCCGGGCGGCCAGCTGGACGGCTCGTTCCGCCTGGATCTCCAGGTGCTCGGGCGCCCAGGCGTCCGCCACCGCGAGCGCGGCGTCGAGGTCGGCGACGAGGACGCAGGCGGACTGGCCCGCGAGCGCCTGGCCGACCCGCCCGGCGTGCCGGGCGGCTCCCGCCCGGGCGGCCAGCTCCTTGTCGACCCGGTCGGCCAGGCCGGGGTCGGTGGTGATCAGCAGGCACGCGGCCAGCGGGTCGTGCTCGGCCTGCGCGACCAGGTCGGCGGCGATGAACGCCGCGTCGGCGGCGCCGTCGGCGATGATCGCGATCTCGGTCGGGCCGGCCTCGGCGTCGGTGCTCACCACCCCGCGCAGCAGCCGCTTGGCCGCGGCGACGTAGACGTTGCCGGGGCCGGTGACCGTGTCGGCCGCGGGGCAGTCGGCGGTACCGTAGCCGAGCATCGCGATCGCCTGCGCGCCGCCGGCGGCGTGGACCTCGGTGACCCCGAGCAGCTCGCACGCGGCCAGCACCGCCGGGTGCGGCAGGCCGCCGTGCTCGGCGCGGGGCGGCGAGGCCAGGGCGATCTGCTCGACGCCGGCGACCTGCGCGGGGACGACGTTCATCACGACCGAGGACGGGTAGGCCACCCGGCCGCCCGGCACGTACACCCCGGCGCGGCGGACCGGCACCCACCGCTCGGTGACCGCCGCCCCGTCGGCCACGGCCGTGGTCGTCTCGGCGGGCAGCTGGGCCTGGTGGACGAGCCTGGCTCGCCGGATCGCCTCGCGCAGCGCGGCGACCACCGCCGGGTCGAGGCCGTGCAGCGCCGAGGCCAGCGCGTCACGCGGCACCGGCGTGGCCGGCAGATCGACTCCGTCGAACCGGGCGGTGTGCTCGCGTACCGCCGCGGCGCCGCGGCGGCGGACGTCCTCGCAGACGGGCTGGACCGCGGCGACGGCCGCCGCGACGTCGAGCGTGGCGCGCGGCAGCACGCCGGACAGGCGGGCGGCGGTGAGGCCCGCGGCCGGCTCGCCGCGCAGGTCGATCCTGGTGAGCACGGCGCAAGCCTAACCGGAGCGCGCGGCGCGTGATCCCGGCCCGCCTGGCGCGAAGCCGCCCGCCCGGCCTATTCGATGATCTTGGATATCGGGATCTCCAGGATGTCCCGCGCCCCGGCGGAGCGCAGCGCGGGGATGAGCGTGTTCACCCCCCGCTTGGGGACCACGGCCTCGACCGCGTGCATGCCGCCGCGGGCCAGCGATGTGATCGTCGGCGAGGTCATCGCGGGCAGGATCTCGGTCACCGCGGCCAGGTCGGCGTCGGCGACGTTGAGCTTCAGCAGGACGTTGCCCCGCGCCCGGATCGCCCCGCGCAGCAGGAGCGCCACGTCCTCCATCGCCGCCCGCTTGGCCGGGTCGGCCAGCGAGTCGTGGTTGGCGATCAGCTCCGTGTAGCTGGTCAGGAGCGTGTGGATGATCTTCAGGCCGTTCCTGCGCAGCGACGACCCGGTCTCGGTCAGGTCGACGATCGCGTCCACGATGTCGGGGACCTTCGCCTCGGTCGCCCCGTGGGAGGGGGTGACCATCGCCTTGATCCCGTTCTCCTCCAGGAACCGCCGGGTCAGCGCGGGGAACTCGGTGGAGATCCTGATCCCGTCCGGCAGGTCGCCGACCGACTCCCAGCCCGAGGCCGCGGGCACGGCGAGGACCACGCGCACCGGCTCGCTGGTCGCCTTCGAGTACTCCAGCTCGCCGAGCGAGGCCACGTCGGCGCCGGTCTCGGTGATCCAGTCGCGGCCGGTGATGCCGAAGTCGAACAGGCCCTCGGCCACGTACACCGGGATCTCCTGCGGCCGCAGGAACCTGACCCGGTCGATCCGCGGGTCGGCGACGCTGGCGTGGTAGTCGCGGTCCGAGGCGCGCCGCACGGTCAGGTCGGCCGCGTCGAACAGCTCGAGCGTGGCCCGTTCGAGCGACCCCTTGGGCAGGACGAGGGACAGCACGCCAGCACCCTACCTGGCGCCCGGGGGCCGTGATCACGTGCCGCGGCCGGGCCGGCCTGCCTGACGCGGCAGCGCGGCCGGGCCGGCCTGCCTCACGCGACGACGCGCAGGGTGGACGAGCCGTCGGGCCGGCGGCGGACCTCCAGGCGCTCGGCGATCCGCTCCTTCAGGTCGGGGACGTGGCTGACGATGCCGACCGCGCGCCCGCGGTCCCGCAGCTCGTCGATGACCGTGAGCACCTGGTCGAGGGTCTGCGGGTCGAGGGCGCCGAAGCCCTCGTCGATGAAGAGGGTCTCCAGCTCCACGCCGCCGGCCTCGGCCTTGACCACGTCGGCGAGGCCGAGGGCGAGGGCGAGGGAGGTGTAGAACGTCTCCCCGCCCGACAGCGAGCCCGGGCCGCGCTCCTCGCCGGTGTGCCGGTCGGCGACCGAGAGCGTCAGGCCGGCCCGTTCCCGGCGGTTCTGTCCCTGGTCGCTGCGGAGCAGCTCGTACCGGCCGGACGACATCACCGCGAGGCGGAGGTTCGCCGCCGCGACCACCTGCTCGAACCAGTGCCGCAGCACATAGGTGGTCAGCGCCACCCGGCGGTGCCCGGCCATGCCCTTGGCCAGCTGGGCCAGGTGGATCACCGGCCCGCTCGCCGCCTCATGCGCCTGCGCCTCGGCCTCGGCCCGGCCGAGCTCGGCCAGCCGGCCCTCCAGCCGGCCCGCCCTGGCGAGGAGAGCCTCGTGCGCGGTCCGCGCCTCCTGCTCCGCCTCCCGCGCCCGGGCGAGCTCGGCGACTGCCAGCCTCGCCGCCTCGTGCGCCTCGGCCGCCGCCGCCGGGTCAAGCCCGGCCAGGTCCGGGGCCTGGACCGCGGCGCGCAGCTCGGTGAGCGCCGTCGCCCACGAGGTGACCTGATCCTCCAGCCGGGCGATCTCGCCGGGCGCGAGCAGGGCCGAGCCGGCCTGCCCGGCGGTCGCGAAGCCGCGGGCCTGCGCCTCGTCGCGCGCCCGCAGCTCAGCGTCCCGCGCGGCGTCCAGCGCGGCGCCGAGCTGGCCAAGCGCGGCCGCGAGCGCCCGCCCGGCCTCGGCGTCCCGCCGCAGCGCGGCCTGCCGGGCCGCGACCGACGGATGGGGCCCGGCCGCTTCCGCCAGGCTGGCCCGCAGGCCGGACAGGTCGGCCCGGGCGCGCTCGGCTTCCCGCGCGGCCTCGGCCGCCGCGGCGGCCGCCGCGGCGTGGTCGTCGCCGAGCCGTTCCTGCTCGGCCCTCAGGTCCTCCAGCTCCGCCGCCAGCCGGGCCGCCTCCTGCCTGGCCTCCTCGGCCTGGCGCGCCCGCCCGGCGACCTCCGCGGCCTCCGCCGTGAGCTCGGCGAGGGCCCGGCCGCCCGTCACCGCCGCGCACTCGGCGGCCTCCCGGGCCAGCGCGGCGTGCTCGGCCTCGGCGCGCCCGCGGGCCGCCCCGGCCTCGTCCCGCCGCGCGCGGGCGGCATCGACCTCCTCGGCCGTGACCTGCCGCGCGCCCGGGCGGGCGGGCGCGGGATGCTCGGGCGACCCGCAGACCGGGCACGGCTCGCCCGGCGCCAGGCCGCCGGCCAGCTCGGCCGCCATGCCGGCCAGCCGGGCGTCCATCGCCTGCTGGTGGAGGTCGGTGAGCCGCTGGTAGGCGTCGATCGCCGCCTGCCTGGCGGCGTCCTTACGGGCCAGCTCGGGCCTGATCCGCTCGAGGCGGCCCGCGGCGTCCGCGAGCCGGCCCAGCTCGGACCGGCGGGCGAGGAGGGCGTCGAGGCCAGCGGCGGCGTTCCGCGCCTGCTCCAGGCGATCGCCGGCCGCCGCGATCCGCCCGGGCAGTTCCCGCCTGGCCGCGGTGACCGCCGCGAGCCGGCGCTCCGCCCCGGCCGCCGCTCGCTCCTTCTCGGCGTGCTCGGCCTGCCGTCCGGGCAGCGCGGACTCGGCGGCCACCAGGGGCTCCAGGGCGGCAGCCTCGGCCTCGGCCGCCTCCGCGCGCCCGGTCGCGGCTGTGGCCTCCCGGGCCGTCACGGACTTCACGTCGGCCGTCTCGCCCGCCAGCCTGGCCGGCTCGTCCGCCGCGGCGGCCCCGGCAATCCCGCCCTCGCCGTCCGCGGCGGCCCCGAGGATCTCGATCAGCTCCCCGAGGGCGTCCCGCGCCGGCCCGGCCCCCAGCCGTCCGCGCACGGCCTCTGCCGCCGCCAGGACGTCCGCCCGCGCCCGCCCGGCCTTCGCGCTGGCCTCGGCCAGCAGGGCGAGCAGCGGCCGCACCGGCTCGGCGCGGCGGGCGGCCTCGAGCCGGGCGGACCGGGCGTCGTGCTCGCCCCGGCCCGCCTCGTGCTCGGCCAGCCTCGCGAGCGCCTCGGTCAGCCTGGTCATCGCCCCCGCCCGGGCCGCGGCCTCCCGCTGGGCCGCCTCCGCCCTGCCCGCCTGCCCGGCCGCGAGGCCGACCGCCTCCCGCGCGAGCGCGGCCTGCCGCGCCAGCTCGTCGCCGATCTGCTTGAACCGGACGGCGCGCTCATCGCCGGGCAGGCGGGCCAGCTCCTGGCCGGCCTCGGCGTCGAGCCCCGCCGCCTCGGCTGCCGCCGCCACCGCGGCGAGCACCCGTTCCCGTGCCGCCTGGCCCGCCCGGGCCGCCTCGGCCCGGCGCCGGTCGAGCTCTTCCGTGATCGCCTCGTACAGCTGCGTGCCGAACAGCCTCGTGAGCACCTTGCGCCGCTCGTCGTCGTCGGCGCGCAGGAACCGCGCGAACTCGCCCTGGGGCAGCAGCACCACCTGGGTGAACTGGTCCCGGTTGAGCCCCACGGCGGCGGTGATCCGCTCGCCGGCCTCGGCGTGGCTGGACGACAGGCTGGCCCACCGGCCCCCGTCGAGCCGCTCCAGGTGCACTCGGGCCGGGTCGGTCACCCATCCCTCGCCGCGCCGCTTGGGCCGCCGGTGCTCGGGCACGCGGCTCACCCGGTACCGGACGCCGCGCAGCGAGAACTCCAGCCGGGCCGACGGCTCGGCGGCGGGGTCCGCGAAGTCGCACCGGAGCCGGTCCCTGCCGGATCCCTGCCCGGCCAGGCCGCCGTAGAGGGCGAACGTGACCGCGTCCAGGATCGTGGTCTTCCCGGCGCCGGTCGGGCCCTCGATGAGGAACAGGCCGCTGGCGGCGAGCCGGTCGAAGTCGACCCGCTGCCCGGTCGCGTACGGCCCGATCGCGGCGAGCTCCAGGCTGTGCAGGCGCATCAGGCCACCTCCCGCTGGACGGCCTCGACCACGTCCCGCAGCACCCGGCGCTGGTCGTCGTCGGGCGGCGCGCCGCTGACGTGCTCCACGAACAGCCCGCAGATCTCGGCCGGGTCGGTCGCCGCGGCCAGCCGGCGCAGGTCCTCGGCCGGGCTGGAGAGCCCGCCCTCGGGCTGGAAGTCCAGCACCAGGGTGTGCGGCCAGCGTTCCCGCAGCCGCTCCATCGGGGCGACCGGGCGGGCCGGGTCGGTGAGGGTCACCTTGAGCCAGGCGCCCGCCAGGCCCGCCAGGTCGGTCCCGGCCCGGGCGAGCAGGTCGTCCAGCCGGCCGCGCACCTCGCGCAGGGGCCTCGGCACGGGCGCGGGGATCTGCTCGGCCCGCACCTGCCCCGGGGCGCCGAGGTCCACCAGGGTCACGGACTTGACGTGGTCCTTCTCGGAGAACGAGAACGCCAGCGGCGAGCCGGAGTACCGGACGGCCGTGCCGTCGACGGGCGAGACGTCCTGGCGGCCGTGCAGGTGCCCGAGCGCGACGTAGCCCAGGCCGGAAAAGACCGAGGCCGGCGCGTCGCCGATGCCCCCGACCCGGATGTCGCGCTCGGACTCGCAGGCGGCGCCACCGGTCACGAACGCGTGCGCGGCGACCACGGTGCGCGCGATCCGGCGCCGCGTGGCGTCCGCCCGGATCAGGGCCGCGGCGGCGGACAGCACCGAGGCGTGCGAGCGCCCGGCGCCCAGATCGGCCATGACCGCGTCGGGCAGCAGGTACGGGATGCCGTACAGGGCGACCTCCCCGTGCTCGTCGGCGAGGATCACCGGGCGGCCGAGGTCCGCGACGCAGGTGCGCAGGTGGATCCCGGCCCTCTCGCTCAGCCGGGAGCCGAATCCCAGGCGGACCGGGGAGTCGTGGTTGCCGCTGATCAGCAGCACGGGGATGCGCGCGCCGGCGAGCCGGCTGAGCGCCTCGTCGAGCAGCGCCACCGCGTCCGCGGGCGGGACGGCCCGGTCGTAGACGTCGCCGGCGACGACGACCGCGTCCGCCTCCTGCTCGACCGCCTGGGCGAACAGCCAGTCGAGGAAGGCCGCCTGGTGCGGCAGCAGGTCCTCGCCGTGCAACGTCCGGCCCAGGTGCCAGTCCGATGTGTGCAGCACGCGCATCGGCATCCCATGATGGCGGCCGGGCGGGACATTGGCCGCGCATTCCGCGGCCGGCGCGCCGGCGCGTTCGCAGGCCCGGCCCGCCAGCCGCCGGGAGGTGACCGGTCCGCCGGCGGGGAAGAGCTCGCGGAGCGCGCCCATCGCCCGCCCTGGCAGGGCCTCGTCCGGGTAGCGCTCCGGCTCCCGGCGGTTGCCCCTCCAGGAATTCCCGCAGCAGCTTCCATCGCAGGCCCGCGTCCCGCGTCGCGCGGGATCCGCCAGGCGACCCGCGGTGCTCGCTGCTCGTTGAGCCCGGCGTCCCGCGTTCGCACGGATCCGCCTTCTTCCCGGGACTGTGCTTCCGGCTCCTGGCGCCGGCGTCCCGCGTCGCGCGGATCCGCCGTGCCGGGTCAGCGAGCGTCATGGGCCGGTAGCGTGACGTCATGGCACCCTCCCCGTCCGTGGGCCGCGCTCCGACCCTGCGGCCGGCCCGGGCGGCAGGCCGCGCTCCCGGGCGGCCGGGAGGGACGGCCCGGTGAGGCTCCCGGAGCGGGAGGCGCGGCGCAGGCTCGGCATGGCAAGGGTCGCGATCCTGGCGACCGCGACGCGGACCGGCCTGCCGCACGTGGTGCCGGTGACGTTCGCCGTCGACGGCGACCTCATCTTCACCGCCGTCGACCAGGTCAAGCCGAAGGCCACGGCCGACCTGCGGCGGCTGCGGAACATCCGCGCCAACCCCGCAGTCGCGGTCCTGGCCGAGCACTATGACGACGACTGGTCGGCGCTGTGGTGGGCCCGGGCGGACGGCCGCGCGTCGGTCACCGCGGACCCCGGCGCGATGGCCGGCCCGCTGCGGCTGCTCGCGGAGCGCTATCCGCAGTACCGGGCCAGCCCTCCCGCCGGGCCGCTCATCGTGATCCGGGCGGATCGCTGGACCGGGTGGGCGGCCAGCGGAGCGGCCGCCCGGCCGGCGAGCGCCGCCGGCCCGCGCTCCCCGGCTAGTGGATGTGCAAGCTGATCCCGAGCAGCGGCAGCCACCACAGCAGGATCGCGAGCAGGGCCGATCCGATGCCCTTGAGCAGGCCAATCGTGATGTAGTGCCGGGCCACGGCGAAGACGATCCCCACCACGACGTAGACGATCACGACCGTGCCGACCGAGACTCGCTTGCGCATGGGGCCGCCCCTCCGACCGGTGAAATCACCAATGAGTAATTCACCATGGCACGGCATGCCACATCGCGCAAGGGGGCATGAATGTAACGCATCGTCCATGCCGATGGGAGGTGATCGAAATGGCTGGGATGCTGCGGATCCCGCGCAGCCGCGGCGCGCTGAGCGGCGCCCTGCTCGTGCTGCTCGGGCTCTGGGGCGGCCTCGCGCCGCTGATCGGGCCGGCCGCGGGATACGGCTACACCCCGGACCGCGTGTGGGCGTGGACGCCCGGTCGGCTCTGGCTGGACGTGCTGCCCGCCGCGGTCACGCTGGTCGGCGGCGCCGTCGTGCTCGCGACCCGGCTGCGCCCGGTGGCCCTGGCCTTCGCCTCGCTCAGCGTGCTGGCGGGCGCGTGGTTCGCGGTCGGCGGCCAGCTCGCCCCGCTCTGGGACACGGGCATCACGCCCGGGACGCCGCTCGGCGGCACGGTGGCGCGCGCCGCCGAGCAGATCGGGATCTTCACCGGGCTCGGGGTCGCGGTCGCCTGCGTCGCCTGCGCCGCCCTCGGCCGGCTCACCGTGCTGTCCGCCCGGGACGGCGGCCGCGCCCGCCGGGCCCTCCTCGCGGAGGACACCGGGCCGGTCGGCGCGCCGGCCTGACGGCCGGCTCCCGGGCGCCAGGCCGGCGGCGCGGCAGGTCAGGTCATCGGTCGGCCGCCGGATCGATCACCGGCTTGACGTCGATGACCGGGGTCCGGTCGAGCGCCTCCAGCGGGCGGACGTGGATCCGCGGCTCCTCGACGGAGATGACCTGGACGCGGTGCAGGCCGATCGGGTTGGGGCGGTCCGGCGAGCGGGTGCTGAACACGCCCCGGGGCGGGCGCGGCGGCTGATCACGGGGGCGGGTAACCAGCACGTCCCTGGCCGCCCGGTCCAGCCAGGTCAGCACCAGGATCTCCGTGCCGGGCAGGATGTCGCGCAGCCCCTCGGCGAACTCCGGCGCGAAGACCAGCCAGGCGTCCGGCGCGCCCTGGTCCCCCTGCCGGGGCGCCTGGGCCCGGTCGGTCAGCGGGGACTCCACCCGCCCGATCGGCACCACCTGGTAGCCGCCCGCCGTCACGATCACCTCCGCCGTGCCTCCCGGCCGCCCCGCGGCCGGGCACCACGGTACCGCCTGCCCGGGCGCGGTCAGGACGGCGGCTCAGCCCCGCGTGGGCGTCGACGCAGAACGCGGTGTACCCGGACCCGCCGCCGGGCAGGGGCACGCAGGTGAAGTCAGCCACGTGCAGCTGCCCGGGCTGCCCGGCGGTGAAGTTCCGCTTGACCAGGTCCGGTGCCCGGGTGTGCGCCGGGTCCGGGACCGTGGTGCGCACCTTGCGCGCCCGGGTGATCTTGCGTCACCCGTGCTCGCGGATCAGCCGCTCCACCGTGCGCCGGGCCACGGCGATGCCGCGCCGGCGCAGGTAGTCCCGCATCTTCAGGCTGCCGTACAGCGATCCCGGCCGGCGGCCGCGCTGATCGGGCTGTAAATCCCGGCCAGGACCGGCGTCAGCACCGCGCCGGCCGCGGCCCGCCGTGACTGCGGATCATGTCCCAGCCATGATCAAGCCGACACGCTGCGCCAGACCCACCAAGATCCAGCCAACCCCGCCAGTCGAATCACTGCCATCGTCACCGGGCCACCGTCAGGGAGGTGAATGTTTACCTACAATCGGCTGCTGACGTGCACTGATGCGCGTAAGTGCCGAGCTTCTCCAGCTATTCTCCGCAAACCCGGGAGGGGTCTCAGGCGGCGGGGGCGACAGTGACGTCGAGAACGACAGCTTCGGATGAGGGATCATAGTCCCGCGGATCCCCTTCGAGCGCGAAGGCGATGGCCGACAAGGATTCCCGCTCGGCTTCTTCGCGAGTCGCGGTCCCCCCGCCGTTGATGTGCAGGGCGGGCACGCGGTAGTGCCAGTTGCCGGCCTCCTCGTCCCAGAACAGCTCCACCCGCAGCGTGCTCATCGCCTGCCACCCTACAGTTTCCGCAGCTCATCTACTGTATAGCCGTAGTCCCGGGCGATCCTGGACATCGCCGGGCCACCGAGATCAACACCATCATGGTAAGCCCACACGCGCTGCTGGTCCCCCTTGACCAGGACCCGATGGGAGCCGGAGCGCCGGGCCTCTGCCCAGCCGTCTCTCTTCAGCGCCGCCAGCACGCGCGCAGCCTTGGCCATGACACAGCACCGTAAGGCATAGGTGTGTCAATGCTGTCCCTGGCGTAACCGACGGGGTGTACGTCAGCTTTGTTGAAGATGATCTCTGACCCGAATCCGCGAATAGCGTGCGTCAGCTGATCCTGCTGCGTCATAGTGATCTTGATGTGCCTGTTCTGCGTTGCCGGGCAGGCTGACAGCCCGGGTGTCGTGCCGGGTTTGCGTTCGGGGTTTTCCTGCGTCTGGGCTGATCCCGCCCAGGAGCCGCCGCAGCGGCGCGATCCGCTTTCGCGCCGATGGCGAAGGCGATGTGCTCGTCGTGGGCGGCGCGGGCCAGGGCGCCGGCGAAGTACCCGGCGTCAGCACGCATGGCCACCCGGCCGCAGGCCCGAGCGGCTGCGGGCAGGCTGGCCAGGGCGCGGCGCAGCAGGCCTGGCCAGCCCGCCCGCGGGTCACCGGTGCCCGATCCCAGGCCAGCGGCCAGCACGATCCCCGCCTCGGCCCAGCCGGCCACGTGCGGCCGGCCCGCCCGCTACCCCTGCTGGTGGCAGGCGACGCCGCTTCCTGCGGCCGTAAACCTCCACGTCGGCGGTGTCCAGGCCGATGGTGACCGGCCCTTCGCACAGCCCGGACGCCCGCTTTGACGGCAGCAGCGACAGCACCCGGCCGGCCACCGCGGCCAGGCCGGCCTCTACCGCCTGCCACTGCGCGGGAGTGATCCGCCGGGCCAGGCACCGGCGTCAGCAGCTGCCGGCCGCATCGGCGCGCTACCGGCCCAGGCCGGCCAGGAAATCCTCCCCGGCCAGCTGCGCCGCCGCGATCCCGCCCAGCAGCCCCCCAGCGCCCCAACCGCGATCCCGCTCCTTGACCAGCCCCACCACGGCGTCGACCGCCCCGGTCACCCCCAGCCGGCCGCACACCCCGGTGACGGCAGCCAGCCCCGCGCTCGCAGCCAGCACCCCACCCGGCGCGCCGATCCCTGCCAGCCGCCGCTCCAGCCCCCTGCCCCGCATCCCCTCCACCAGCTAGGAGCCTTCCAGTCCGCAATGACGATCACCACGCAACGATCACCATCCCAGGCCACAGCGGCACCCATCAGCATCTACCCGGCCGTGTCACCAGCCCTACTCGCGGAATCGGGTCAGATCTCCTGCTCGGCGCCGCCGGGGGGCCTTGACCGCAGCACGATCCCCGCGCCCTTGAGCCCGGTCTTGAACGCGCCGGCCGCGGTCCCGGTCTGCCAGCGGGCGCGGTACAGCTCCGCCAGCTCGCGGGCCGGCGCGGCCCCGGGGCCCAGCAGCGTGGTGATCCGGGCGAACGTCTCGGTGACCTGGCCGGAGGCGTCCTGCAGGCGGTACCCGGCGACCCGCACGGTGATGCCGGCCGCGCCGGGCTTGCGCAGCCTGCCGGGCGGCCCCAGCCGCGACAGGCACGTCCCGTCCGGCAGCACCTCCAGGGCCGGCAGGCCGGGCGAGGCGCCGGCCCGCCACATCAGGCCCGCCCCGGTCGCGGCGGCCTCGCGCCACAGCTCATGGCAGGTCAAGTCCGAGCCGGCCAGGCACGGCATCCCTGCGGACAGCCTGCCGGGCAGCTTCCGGGCCAGAGTCTTCTCCTCGATGCGGTAGCCGCCCTGGGCTGCGGCGATCAGCGCCCGGGGGCCGCACTCGGCCAGCCCCAGCAGCCACACCTGCGGAAACGCGCCGCGCAGCTTGCGTCCTGACGGATCCTTCGCGGACGGGCCGCCGAACCGCTCCCAGTCCGCCCCGGTGTCCTGGGCATCCAGCGTGGTCCCGTCGCGGCACCAGCCGCCGGCCCCGCCAGAACGCCCCCGCCGCCCCCGGCCCGGCCAGCGGCCCGGCCGCGTCCTCGAACAGCCGCCCTCGGCCGGCTCACCGTGCTGTCCGCCCGGGACGGCGGCCGCGCCCGCCGGGCCCTCCTCGCGGAGGACACCGGGCCGGTCGGCGCGCCGGCCTGACGGCCGGCTCCCGGGCGCCAGGCCGGCGGCGCGGCAGGTCAGGTCATCGGTCGGCCGCCGGATCGATCACCGGCTTGACGTCGATGACCGGGGTCCGGTCGAGCGCCTCCAGCGGGCGGACGTGGATCCGCGGCTCCTCGACGGAGATGACCTGGACGCGGTGCAGGCCGATCGGGTTGGGGCGGTCCGGCGAGCGGGTGCTGAACACGCCCCGGGGCGGGCGCGGCGGCTGATCACGGGGGCGGGTAACCAGCACGTCCCTGGCCGCCCGGTCCAGCCAGGTCAGCACCAGGATCTCCGTGCCGGGCAGGATGTCGCGCAGCCCCTCGGCGAACTCCGGCGCGAAGACCAGCCAGGCGTCCGGCGCGCCCTGGTCCCCCTGCCGGGGCGCCTGGGCCCGGTCGGTCAGCGGGGACTCCACCCGCCCGATCGGCACCACCTGGTAGCCGCCCGCCGTCACGATCACCTCCGCCGTGCCTCCCGGCCGCCCCGCGGCCGGGCACCACGGTACCGCCTGCCCGGGCGCGGTCAGGACGGCGGCTCGTGCGCCTGCTGGTAGCTGCGCCACTCCAGCTGGCGGGGACGGCGCGCGTGGCGCTCGGCAGGCGGCATGCGGGCCACCGCGACCGCACCCAGCACGGCGGCAGCCAGGCAGGCGACGGCGCCGAGCGCCAGGCCGTAGCGGGGGCCCAGGCTATCGGCGACCAGGCCGACGACCGGCCCGCCGACCGGGGTGCTGCCGGTGAACGTGACCGACCACAGCGCCATGACCCTCCCTCGGAACCTCGGGTCCGCGGTGAGCTGCAGCGTGGTGTTCCCGGTCGCCATGAAGCCGGTGCTGAAGGCGCCGACGACCACGAGCGCCGCCAGCTCCCCGCCGAGCGACGGCACCAGCGCGGCGGCCAGGATCGCGGCGCCGAACCCGGCCGCGGCGACGGTGAACGGCAGCAGGCCGGCCCGGCCGAGGCCGGCGACAGCCAGCCCCCCGGCGACCGCGCCGGCTCCCATGGCCGAGGTGAGGAACCCGTACGTGCTCGCGTTGCCGTGCAGGCCCACCTTCGCCAGCAGCGGGAGCGCCACCTGGAACTCGTAGGCCAGGGTTCCCACCAGCGCCATCATCAGCAGCGGCGCCAGCAGCCCGGGGGCGCCGAGCACGTAGCGCAGCCCCTCCCGGAGCTGGCCGGGCTCGCGGCCGGCCGGCTCGGCAGGCTCCAGGGCACCCGGCCGCATGCGGGCCAGCGCCGCCACGACGGCGGTGAAGCTCGCCGCGTTCGCCAGGAAGCACGCGCCGACCCCGGCCGCGGCGATGGTCAGCCCGGCGATGGCCGGGCCGACCGCGCGGGCGGCGTTGGTGAGGACGCTGTTGAGGCTGACGGCGTTCTGCACCAGGTCGGCGCCGACCATCTCGGGCACGAAGCTCTGGCGCGCGGGCTGGTCCACGGAGTTGACGGCGCCGAGCGCGGCCGCGACCGCGAAGACCATCCAGACGCGGATCACGTGGGTGACCGTGAGCAGGCCGAGCACCAGCGCGAGCGTCCCCAGCGCCGACTGCGTGCCGATCAGCAGGCGGCGCTTGTCCGACCGGTCGGCGATCAGCCCGCCGTAGATGCCGGCCAGCAGGACCGGCAGGAACTGGGTGGCGGCGACCAGCCCGACCATCGTCCCCGATCCGGTGAGCTGCAGGACGAGCCAGGACTGCGCCACCACCTGCATCCAGGTGCCGGGCAGGCTGATCGCCTGCCCGGCCGCGTACAGGCGGAAGTTCCGGACCCGCAGCGCGGCGAGCAGCGCGCCGGCCCTCCCGCGGTCATCCGCCCCCTGCCGGGCGGGTCCGCCCCGGCCCGCGTTCACACGAGGATTCTTCACCACCCCGCCGGCCGGTCGTCCCCGCCGCCCGCTCGCTGATCAGCGATCCGCCCGTCAATCCCCAATCATCGAAAGGATGTTCTACTGGGGGCATGAGCGACGTCGTTCGCCCGGACTGGTGGCCGTACCCGGAGCGCTGCCCGGCGGGCCACCCGTGGGGGCCGGGCCTGGTCATCGTGAGCTGGTCGCCGTGCGACTGCCCCGGCGCGCTGAGCGTCCCGGGCCGCGGCCACCAGTGCGTCCGCTGCGCGGTCCCCGGGTGCACCGCGGCCTGGTACCGGCCCAGGCACGGCCCGCGCCGAGAGACTGCCGCGTTACCCAGTTGGCCCTCAAGACATGACGGGCCATGCCAGCGGCCCGCCGCAGAACAAACCGGATCATTCCCGCCAGGATCGGCTGCGCGGGCAGCCACCCACTCCCGTGCCGGACAGGCTCGTCCGCCGCACCCGGCGGCGCCAGCACCGGTGGTTCATGGCTTCCGTCCCACCGCGCCGTAGTTGGCGAGGTCGCCGTGGCCGAGTGCCAGGTCCGCCGGGTCGGCCCGCCATCGGTGTAGCTGGACCACGCCGGGCTCCAGCAGTTCCAGGCCCTCGAAGAAGCGGCTGACCTCCGCGTGGGTGCGGAACGTAACCGGGCTGACCGCGAGCTTGTTGTAGCGCTCCGCGGCCTCGCCCACGTGCTCGGCGGCTATGTCCCTGGCCAGGTGCGAAAGCACGAGGTAGCTGCCTGCGGGGACCGCGGCCATCAGCTTGGCCACGAGGCCCAGCGGATCGTCCTCGTCAGCGATGTTGTGCAGAATCCCCAGCAGCATTACCGCGACCGGCTGGCCGAAGTCGAGGGTGCGCGCCGCCTCGCGCAGGATCTCGCTGGTGTCGCGCAAGTCGGCGTGGACGTAGCTGGTGGCGCCTTCACGGCTGCCGACGAGCAGGGCCCGCGCGTGGACCAGCACCATCGGGTCGTTGTCCACGTACACGATCCGTGACTCGGGCGCAACCCGCTGGGCGACCTCGTGGGTATTGTCGGCGGAAGGCAGGCCGGTTCCGACGTCCAGGAACTGCCGGATGCCCGCTTCCGCGGCCAGATGGCGCACCACCCTGCCCAGGAACGCCCGCTGAGTGCGAGCGATGACCCGGATGGCCGGGTACGCCGCGATCACCTGCCTGGCAGCCTCGCGGTCAACGGCGAAATTGTCCTTGCCGCCCAGCATGAAGTCATAGACCCGGGCAATGTGCGCCTTGGTGACGTCGATCACCGGGAACTCCGCATCTTGAACCCGGGGAGCGAGTCCGCCATTCGCCTGATTACCGGTCATCACATGCCCTCACTGAACCCGACTGAACCCGTGCGCCCAAGGCAGGACCTGTCCTGCCCAGGCTGGCCTGCCACCACTGACGAGCTCCGGAGCAGCGCAAGCTCGCGGGCTCACCGCCGGCGGAGCAGGAGGGCAGGTCCACGACGCGGTACACCGCAGGGCGCGCTGAAGGCACGGGCCGCGTACCTGCCGTCGTCGCAGTACCCTGTGGCGGACACACCACGTCCGATCATATATGCGAGCATTGTAGCTTATTGCCCGCTGCCGCCGTCAGGCGAGGGCGCCCAGCACCCAGACCAGGATGCCCAAGACCGCTACGTAATACCACCAGTAGCCCGCCGCCTCCACCAGGTAGCCACGGCCGATCAGCAGGCCCCGTGCGGTACGACCGAAGAGCAGCAACGTGGCCACGGCGGTCAGTGCCAAGTGCACCAGGTGCAGGCCGGCCAGCAAGATCACCATGCTCGCGTAGCCGTGCACCGGCACCGCGTACGACAGGCCCGCCGCCATGAGCCAGCACTGGACGGCAAGCGCGACCGTCACCAGCCCGAGGACCAGCGCGAGTCCACCGCGCACCCGGCCACCGGCCTCCCGCGTGCCCGCCCCCGGCACCACCATCGCCCGGTACGCGACCGCTCCGGCCGCCACGAGCAGTGCGACCACCAGCCCGCCCGCGGGCGAGGGAGCGTGCTCCCCGGCCGGGCGGAACGTCGCCTCGGTGTTCAGCGCCTTCAGGTAGCCGTAACTCGCGAAAGCCGCGATCATCATGATCGCGTCGGCGAGGATCAGCAGCAGCACGCCGACCCTCGCGCGCCTGGCCCTGAAAACCTCCTCGCTGACCGGCTGCGGATGCCGTTCCGCCTGCACCGCGCTCATCGGATCGCTGACCTCCCGGAATTGGCTGCGTCATCGGCGTGCCCGCCGGCGGGGAACATGTCTACGCTTCCGTCGCCGGCGCGGTCACCGGCCCGCTTGGGCCGGTGACCTCTGGCCCGCTCGCCTCACCGCCGTAGTCGTACGGGCTCGCGGTGACCACTGGCAGTGTCTCGAAGTTCTCCAGCGGCACCGGGCTCGGCACCGTCCACTCCAGCGAGTTGCCCCCCCACTCGTTCGCCGCGGCCACCGGACCGGACCGCCACGAGCTGACGATGTTGTAGCCGAACACGGAGACCCCTGCTATCAGCAGGCCGAAGAACATGCTCGCGATCAGGTTCGCGCCGGCGAACTTCGGGGGGATGTAAGCCAGCCATCGAGGCTCGCCATGCAGCCCGGCGTAGAAGAGCGGCAGGAAGACTCCGTAGAAGCCGATCTCGAACAGCCAGAAGTGCCAGCGGCCGAGCGTCTCGTTCAGGCGCCGGCCGAACATCTTCGGGAACCAGTAGTAGCAGGCTCCGAAGAATCCGAAGACCATCCCGCCGACCAGCGTGAAGTGGAAGTGAGCGGCCACGAACATGCCACCGTGGAACACCTCGTCCGTCGGCACGTCAGCGAGGTACAGGCCGGTGACGCCGCCGATGATGAAGTTGACCAGTGCCCCGATCCCGAACAGCATCGGGACGGTCAGCCATATCTTTCCGCGCCACAAGGTGCCGATGGCGACGAGGAAGACCACGCCGGTCGGTACCGAGATCAGCTCCGTGGTGAGCATGAACGGCCCGTCGAACGGCGTGTTGGCCCCGCTCGTGTAGAGATGGTGCGCCCAGACGATGCAGCCCACCAGTGCGATCCCGATCATGCCGCCCACCACCGTCCGGTAGGCGAAGACGGGCTTGCGGGAGAACACCGAGACCATCTCGACGACCACCGCGAGGGACGGCAGGGCGATCACGTAGACCTCGGGATGCCCCATGAACCAGAAAAGCTGCTCGTAGAGCCACTGGCTGCCGCCGAAGGCCGAGACGAAGAAGCTGGTTCCGGCTACCCGGTCGCACAGCACCATCACCTCGGCGAGCATGAACGACGGGAATGCGATCATGCCGAGCAGCACCGAGAGCATGATGCCCCAGACGAAGACGGGCAGCCTGCTCCAGCGCATCCCCGGTGCCCGGAGCGTCACCACCGTGGTGATGATGTTCACTGCCGCGATCGCGACCGAAATCCCGAACAGCACGATCGTGAACGCGTACGCGTCCATCCCGGCAGGCGCCTGGTCGGCCAGCGGCGCGTAGCCGGTCCAGCCAGTGTCGAAGCCCCCCAATGCGAATGTGGACAGGAACACCGGGATGGCCGCGAACAGCAGCCAGTAGCTCAGCGCGTTCAACCTCGGGAAGGCCATGTCCCTGGCACCGATGGCGATCGGGACGATGAAGTTCCCGAACGGTCCGCTGATCATGATGATGGTCGCCGCGATCATGATGATCCCGTGCACGCCGACCACGGTGTTGTACGTCGACGGCGGCAGGAATCTGGCGCCCGGCTGGGACTGCTCGAGGCGGATCAGGGCGGCCGCGAGCCCGCCCACGAGGAAGAGCACCAGCACGGTGATCAGGTACTGGATGCCGATGACCTTGTGATCGGTGGTGAAGCGGAAGTACCGCCAGGCCCCCTGCCCCTCGCCCGCGAGCTCGCGCTCTTCGCGGTGGGTCGGCTCGGCCCGGCCGAAGCCCCAGCGCACGGGATGGTGGAACGCTCCGACGCCGATGAAGAAGCAGAGCGTCCACCCGGCGTAGCCCGCGACCACGACCTGGTCGAGCGCCCTGTCCCCGCTCGCGAACCGCGAGACGGCGAAGGCGGCGAGAAGCCCGCCGGCTACGCCCAGCACCAGGCCGGACACGACGCTGGGGAACAGCAGGGACCGGCGGGAACGCGCGGTGTCCGCCGTGATCGTGCCGGATGTCATGCCCCTGCGCCTCCTCGAGATCCCTGGGCAGCGTCCCGCAGCCAGGCAGCGAAGTCCTGGTCGGACACGACCTTGACCGGTGCCCACATGTACGCGTGGTACAGCCCGCACAGCTCGACGCAGCGGACGCTGAAGCTGCCGAGCCTGGTGGGCGTGACGATGTTGGTGGCGATCACCGAGCCCGGATTAGCGTCCAGCCGGACGGAGAACGCGTGGACGTCGAAGCCATGCACCACGTCGAGCGAGGTGACCTCGAACTCGACCGGGCGTCCGACCGGAAGCACCAGCTGATTGCTGGAGACGCCGGCGGACGGATACCGGAAGGTCCACGTCCACTGCTGGGCGGTGACGTCCACGATGAGGGGGCGGCCGGGCGGATCGGTGCTGGCCTGATACATGCCGAACAAGCCCCAGATCACGAGGAACAGGCACAGCGCGCCCGTGATGCCGAGCCATGCGATCTGCTGGCCGTTCGACGCGACCAGGTGCGGCCCCGCCTCGCTCGGCCGGCTCTTCACCCGGAAGCGGATGAGGCTGTAGGCCATGAACACCCACACGAACAGCGCGACCGGTATCGCCAGCGCGGTGAACACCACGATGGTCGTGTTGGCGAAGACCGCGTCCGACGACGCCGCGGCGGGCATCAGCAGCGGTCCGGCGACCAGCCATCCGATCTCCGCCAGCACCGACAGCACCACCCACCACACGAGCACGTTGCGCAGGTGATGATCGCTCCGGCCAGAGCCGGGTCGTTGCGTCATTTCAGTGTCGTCCCTTTCCAGCCTCAGCCGACCGTGATGGTTCCGGCCATGTAGCCGGTGGTTCCCATGGGCCCGCCGAAACCCTCCTGCGACCCGCCGAGGCCGGCCCCGCAGGGGACATAGCAGTGCCAGATGTAGGTGCCCGGCGCTCCGGTGCGGAACTGGAACCGGATGACGTTGGGCTTGGGGTACTGGTGGCCGGCGATCGTCACCGCGTTCGGCGCGCTGCCGCTGACGCCCACCAGCGGAACGCTCACGAACAGGTACGGCTCAGTGGTGTTCGGCGGGGTCTGAATGGTGAAGGTGTGGCCAACCTGGTCTGCGCTGACCTGGCGGACAGGGCGGCCGTTCAGCAGCATGGACCCGTTCACGGTGCCGCGCACCGTCGCGAAGAAGCTGTTGTGCAGCGGCGTCGCCGTGTCGTACTCGCGGATCGTCACCGTCACCAGGCTGTGCGCGGGGACTCGCAGTGACGTCGTGGGACAGAAAGTCACCCAGTCCGGATCGGCTCCGCCGCCCGGTGCACCGCTCGCCGACCCATGGCAAGGGTAACTGTCCGGGTAAACCGCCAAGCTGATGGACGCCTGCCCGGGCCCGCTCCTGGCAGCCGTCAGGGAGGCCGGCTCGTAGCCGAGGCCGGCGATGAGCCGCAGGCCCGCCCACGCGCCCAGGACCAGCGCGAAGCCGACCGCGACCGCGAGCACCGCACCGGCCGCTCGCCGCGCGCCCCCGCCCTCCCGTGCCTGGTCCGGAGCGCCGCCCCGCTCGGTCATGCCGGCCTCTTTGCCGTCAGCGCGCTCGGCGCCACCGCGACGTCGTGGCCGCCGCGTCTCGCGCAACCCCGCCAGCATCCTCACGAGGGGACCTCCTTGCCAGCCAGCCCCGGCCGGGGCCGACGTCCGGCCCGGCGGAACCGGGGCGGCCACGCCCGGCACCGTCCCGCTCCGATGTACGTCAGCCGCAGCCATTAATGTCAGGTCAGTAGCTTGACGTGTACTGTTTCGCTACGTCAAGCTCTACGCGTCGCTTCGTTCCATAGCCGTCCCCGCCCGCTGACCGCTCGCTGGCCAGGCGCGAGGGTCCCCCGCCGGACTGTGCCGGCTCGGTGGCTGGCGGCGGCTGAGCGGCGGCGCCGACGACCAGCAGCGATCGAGCAGCCGAGGGAGCGCCGATGTCTCCTCACGTGAGCCCTCCCGCCCGCTACAGCGGCGCGCTGCGCGCGCTCACCACCGGGAGCCTGGTCGCCTGCTACCTGCTGGTCGCGCTCGGTGACACCGTCCGGGTGACCGAGTCGGGCATGGGATGCCGGAGCTGGCCACTCTGCAACGGGCACCTGGGCCTGGTCGGGAACGTTCACGCGCTGCTGGAGCAGTCGCACCGCTACCTGGCGGCGGTGGTGACCGCCCTGGTCGTCGCCACCTTCGTGGCGACGTGGCGCTCGGCGCGCGGGGACCGGCTCGTGTTCGGTGCGTCACTCGGCGCCCTGGCACTGATCGGAGCGCAGGTCGCGCTGGGCGCCATCACCGTCTTCAGCCACAACGCGGGCTGGTCCGTGGCACTGCATCTGGCGGGCGCGTGGCTGGTGCTCGGCGCTGTCACGGTGACCGCGGCCGGGACGTGGCGGGCGGCCGGCAGGGCCCGGTCCCAGCTCGCCGGCCAGCCAGGACCCTCTCCGGCGCGACAGCCCGGCACGCGTCCCGCAGCCCCGGCTGGCCGGCTCAGCGTCGCCTCCGCGATCACCCTGTTCGCGCTGTCCGTCACCGGGATGCTGGTCCTGCAGGACGGCGCCAGCACCGCCTGCCCCTCCTGGCCGCTCTGCGGACGGGGCGACGGGCCACCAGGCCTGATCGCCCTCCAGTATGCGCACCGCGCCATGGCGCTGGCGACGACGATCCTGATCATCGCCGTAGCTGTCCAGACCTGGCGATCCGGGCGGGTGCGGATGGCGGACCGGACGCTGGCGGCTGCCACCCTCGTGCTGCTGGCCGGGACAGCCGCCGCCGGCGCCCTGGTCGCCACGTCCGGTGCCAGCGCCACCTGGCAGGACCTCCACCTCGTCGTGGGGAGCGGGCTGTGGATCTCCGTGGTGGCCCTGGCCGCCCTCAGCGCGCGGCAGGCGCGCCCGGCGGGGCGGGAGCCGGCCACCGCCGTCAGCGTGGCACGGTCGCGTTAGCGGGCTCGGCGTCATGGGTGGCATGGGCTCTGGGTTCAGCGTCACCAGCCCGGTGATCGTCGCGGCGTTCACGGCAGCCCTCGCTCACCAGGCGCTCATCATCGCGCTGATGGTCGCCGGATCGATACTGGCCTGGGTGGCGGGTAGGCAGGTCGGCGATGTCCCCGCCCGCGGCTCCCGGCGCGGGCCCCCGGGCGGGCACGAGCCCCCCGCGCGTCGCCTGCTGCGGATCGGCTTCGGGGCCATGTGGGTGTGTGACGGCGCGCTGCAGGCCCAGCCGGCGATGCCCGCAGGCCTGCCCACCCAGGTGATCGCTCCTGCCGCGGCGACCTCCCCGGCCTGGGTGCGGCACCTGGTGGCCTGGGGGGCCACGGTCTGGTCGTTCCACCCGATCCAGGCCGCGGCGGCCGCAGTGTGGCTGCAATTCGGCATCGGCGTCTGGATGCTGGCCGCCCAGCGGGGCTGGTGGTCCCGGGCCGCGGGCGCGGCCAGCTTTGCCTGGGGCCTGCTGGTCTGGGTGTTCGGGGAAGCATTCGGCGGCATCTTCGCCCCCGGGCTCACCTGGCTGTTCGGCGCTCCTGGTGCGGCGCTGCTCTATTGCGCCGCGGGCGCGGCGGTGGCGCTGCCTCGCAGCGCATGGACGTCCCCCCGGGCCGGCCGCGTCATCCTCCGCCTGCTCGGGGCCTTGCTGGCCGGGCTCGCAGTGCTCCAGGCCTGGCCCGGGCGCGGGTTCTGGGAAGGCACGGCTCGCGGTCGTCCCGCTGGCCTGGCCGCCATGACGCAGATCATGGCACGGACCCCCCAGCCAGCGTTCCTGTCCGCCCTGATCGGCTCGTTCACCTCGTTCGAGAAGACGCACGGGCTCGCGGTGAACCTCATCGTGGTGGCGGGGCTGTCCATCATCGGCCTGACCATGATCGCGGTGCCCGCGCGGCCGGCCTGGCTGCGACCGGCCCTGGTCCTGCTGATCCTGCTGTGCCTGGCCGACTGGGTCCTCGTCCAGGACCTCGGAATTCTCGGCGGGCTCGGCACCGATCCGAACAGCATGATCCCCTGGGCGCTGGTGGCGATCGGCGGTTACCTCGCCGTCACCCGGCCCGCCCGGCCCGTCACCCAGCCCGCCGGGCCCGCCGAGGCCCTCGTCCGGCCTGCGTCCCTGCGCGAAGCCGCAGCCGGCGCCCGCGCGGCGGCGGTGATCATGGCATCGCGCTCCCCCGGGATCCGCGGTGTCCTCGTTATGGCAGCGCTCGGAATGGTTCTGGCCGGCGCGGTGCCGCTGGCGGCCGCGGCCGCCAGCGGCACCGCCAGCCCGATCATCGCGACCGCGATCGACGGGCCGGGCGCGGAACTCAACGGCCAGGCGCCCGCCTTCCGGCTCACCGACCAGGACGGCCGGCCAGTCGGCCTGGCGAGCCTGCGCGGCAAGGCGGTCCTGCTGACGTTCCTCGATCCGGTCTGCACGGACCAGTGCCCCCTGATAGCTCCGGAACTCCGCCAGGCCGACCAGCTCCTGGGCGCGCGCGCTCGCGACGTGTGGCTGGTAGCGGTCGTCGCGAACCCCATCTACCGCCAGGTTGCGTTCACCCGGGCGTTCGATCGTCAGGAAGGGCTCACGGCAGTGCCGAACCGGCTGTACCTCACCGGCACCCTGCCCCAGCTTCAGCGGGTATGGCACAGCTACGGCGTCCTGGTCCAGGTGCTGCCGGGCGGCCAGATGATCGCGCACTCCGACGTCGCGTACGTCATCGGCCCCGACGGGCGGCTGCGCGAGCAGATCGGCCTCGACCCAGGACCGGGCACGGCCAGTTCGCAGGCGTCCTTCGCCGCGTTCCTGGCCAGCGCCGTCAGACGGGGCCTTGGCTCATGATGGCGCGCGGGATCGCGGCTGCGACCTCGCGGGCACTCGCGCTCGGCGTGGCCGTCATCCTGGCGCTGACCGGGTGCGGCACCGCCCGCCCCGACAGCCAAGCTGCCCTGCCGCCACCATCCATGGCGGTGCCGCTGACCACCTCGCTGGCGACCGGCACGGCCCGCTGGGCGGTCGTCAGAGTGGCCGCGTCACCCAGCCCGTTCTGGGAGATCGTCGTGCAGCGGCCCGGCCAGCGAAGCTGGTCGCTGGTCACCCCGCCAGGCGTCGCCGACAACGGCGGCGTCGTCGTGACATCGCCGGGCGCGGAGTCGCTGACCGCAGCCTTCCGCCCGAGCGAGGACCTGAAGTTCACGCCCCTGGCCGTGACCAGGGACGCCGGCGCGAGCTGGTCGCCGGGACTGCTCGACGGCGACCTGGCCGCAGAGCCCGACGCGATGGCCGCCGCGGCCGACGGCCGCCTGCTCGCGCTGGCACCGGGCGGGACGGTGTGGCTGTCCGCGCCCGGCGGCATCCGCTGGCGCACGGTTGCCCGCGAGCGTCCCCTGAAGGCAATGGCGGGTCGCGCCTGCGGCCTGGTCAGGCTCACCGCCGTCGCGTTCACCCCGGCCGGGGAGCCCCTGCTGGCCGGAGCGTGCGCGAGGGATCGGGTGGCCATCTTCGCCGACCGCCGGGGCGCGTGGCGTCCGGTCGGGCCGATGCTGCCCGCGGAACTGGCCGGGCACCAGGTGGAGGTGCTGCGCATGACCGCGATCGGCGGACGCGTGTTGGCGCTGCTCGTGGCCGGCGCCGCGCACGCCGTCAGCGTGACGGCGGCCTGGACCGGCGACGGCGGCGATCACTGGGGCATCTCACCGCCGCTGCCGCTTCGGGCTGCCCATGTCCAGTCGGTCGCGCTGAGCGCGAGCGGCGCGGCGGGACTGGTGCTGACCGGCGGCCGTGCCGTCGTGCTCGACGGGCCAGGAACCGGGTGGCGATGGCTGCCCGCGCTTCCCGCGGGCACGGTTGTGCTGGCACTCGGCCCGGCCGGCGAGGCCGACGCGCTGGCCAGCCGCGGGGCGCGCGTCACCACGTGGCGGCTGGCTTCGGGGCGCGGTGCCTGGGCACGGGTGCAGGCCCTCCGGGTTCCGCCGCCATGACGTCCGGAAATTCACGCCCCGTCGAGGCTGACCATGAGTTACGTCACCGGCCACTGGTCCAGCGATCCCTTCCTGCCCATCACGATCCTGCTCACGTGCTGGCACGAGATCGGCCTGATCAGGCTCGGCCGCCGATCCCGGCCAGCCATCCGCCGCCGGCGGAGGGCAAGATCGCTGTTGTTCTACGCGGGCCTGGTCGCGCTGGCGATCGCCGTCTGCTCGCCCATCGACTACTGGGCGAGCGACTACTTCTTCATGCACATGATCCAGCACCTGCTGCTGATGTTCGCGGCTCCGGCGCTGGTGGTCGCCGGCGCGCCGTGGCAACCGCTGCTGGCCGCCCTGCCCGGCGGCCTGCGGCACCGCCTGGTCCACCTGATCGTGCGCGCCCGTACCACCGTGCCGCGCGCGCCGACCGCGCTGACTCGTGGCCCATGGCTCGCGATCGCCCTCTTCAACGCGGTCATGATCGCCTGGCACGTTCCCGCACTGTTCGATCTCGCCGAAAGGAGCCAAGCCGTGCACATCTGGCTGATGCACGGCAGCTTCTTCGGCGCCGGGATGGCGTTCTGGGCGCAGTTCATCCCATCGCCGCCGCTGCACCGCCGGATGCCGCTGGTCAGCCGGGCTGCGGCCCTCGTCGGAACCAACCTGGTGATGGTGGGCCTGGCGATGGCGCTGGGCCTGTTCAGCAGCGCGAGCTGGTATCCGGTCTACGCCCACGTCCCCGGCGTGATCCTGCCGCCGTTCACCGACCAGCAAATCGGCGCGGCCATCTTGTGGGTCTGCGGCGAGCTGTGGGCCGTACCCGCGCTGGGCATCGTGATCAGCCGACTGCTCGCCGACGCCGACACCCGGCCGGGACGCCCGGAGGCCGGCCCGGCCGTGGCCTGCGGGCGGGCCGATGGGCACCTCGACGAGCGTGAAGGAACGGCCCGTGCCACCTGACACGCCCGGACCGCCCCCAGCCTCAGGTCCAGTCGCCGATCTCGGGCCGTCCTCCCGCGATCGCCCACGCCGCCGATGGTCGCGCACCGGCATCGCCCTGCTGGCCCTGACCAAGCCACGGATAATCGAATTGCTGCTGATCACCACCGTCCCAGCGATGTTCCTGGCGGCTCGCGGCGTGCCGCCGCTCCGGCTGGTCGCGGCCACCATGCTCGGCGGCGCGCTGACGGCGGGCGGCGGCAATGCCCTGAACATGGTATGGGATCGTGACATCGACGCCAGGATGCCACGGACCTGCCACCGGCCGCTGGTGACCGGCGTCGTCTCCCCGCGTGCGGCGGTCGTGTTCGCCATGAGCCTGGAAGCGGGCGGATTCGTCATCTTGTGGACCCAGGACAACCTGCTTGCGGCATTGCTGGCAATCGGGGCGGCGGCATATTACCTCGGCGTCTACACCATGGCCCTGAAGCGAACGACCCGCCTGAACGTCGTCATCGGCGGTGCCGCTGGCGCGATGCCCGTGCTCGTGGGCTGGGCGGCGGTCGCCGGGACCGTCGGCGCCCCCGCCTGGGTGCTCTTCGCCATCATCTTGCTGTGGACGCCGCCGCATTCGTGGGCGCTCGCCATGCGGTACCGGGACGACTACGCGCGGGCCAGAGTTCCCATGCTGCCGGCCGTGGCGGCCGGCCGGGTGGTGGCCGGCCAGATTCTGGCATTCGTCGTCCTCCTCGTCGGGGCTTCGGTCGTGCTGGCGCCAGTCGGAGACCTCGGGCTCGCCTACCTGACCGGCGCTGGCGCGCTCGGAGCGGCGTTCACCGCCATGTCCTGGCGCTTCGTGCGATCCGCGTCGCCGGGACGGGCCATGGCGCTGTTCCACTTCTCCAACGCTTACCTGGCGCTGCTGTTCATTTCCGTCGCCGTGGCGGCCATTGGGAGGTAAGGAGCGGCTGTCGTGCCAGGCCGGGCGCCGCGCGACGTCATCCTCGCCATGCTCCGCGCCCGCCGAGACGCCGACGCTCCGGCACCCCGCCCGGCCCGGCCGCCTGCCACACTACGGGTCATGCGCACGCTGGTCGCCGATCACCCGCTCATCGCCCACAAGCTCACCGTGCTCCGCGACGCGAGCACGCGGACCCCGGTCTTCCGCAGCCTGACCGACGAGCTGGTCACGCTGCTGGCCTACGAGGCCACGCGGCACGTCCGCGTCGAACCGGTCTCGGTGCGGACCCCGGTGGCGCCGGCCCAGGGCGTCAAGCTGGCCCGGCCGGTCCCGCTGGTGATCCCCGTGCTGCGGGCGGGAATCGGGATGCTGGACGGCATGGCCCGCCTGCTGCCCAAGGCCGACGTCGGCTTCGTCGGCCTGGCCAGGGACGAGCGGACGCTCGTCGCCGCCACCTACGCCACCCGGCTGCCCGCGGACCTGAGCGGCCGGGACGCGTTCGTCCTGGATCCGATGCTGGCCACCGGGGGGACGCTCGAGACGGTCTTCCGCCTGCTCGCCGAGCGCGGCGCCGCCTCGCTCACCGCGATCTGCCTGCTCGCCGCCCCAGAGGGCATCGCCCGGGTGCACGCCGCGTTCGGCGACGACTACCCGCTCCCGGTCACGGTGGTCACCGCCGGGCTGGACGAGCGGCTGGACGAGCGCGGCTACATCGTGCCCGGCCTCGGCGACGCCGGCGACCGGCTCTACGGTGACCTCTAGCACCCGGCCCGGGACGAGCGAGCGCCAGGAAACGGAGCTGGCCAGCGGGGAACCCGCCAGGCACCGCCTGGCGGTGGCGCTGCCCCCGGGCAGGCTCAGGAGGGCACGGGCAGCGACGCCGCGACGCAGTTCTCCGCCAGGCTGGCCGAGGCGGCCCGGGACCGGACGGCGCAGGCCCTGCTTGAGCAGGCCGCGGGCGAAGACGGTCACGTTCACGAACGGCGCCTGCGACCGGCCGCCGGGCAGCGGCGCCGGTCCGGGCGCGCAGCCATGCCGGGTAGGTGCGCGCCCGGCCTGATCGTGCGGAGGCGGAACCTGCCATCGGCATCCCGCAGGCAGCGCCTGCGCCGATGAAGTCCGGATCGTGCGGGAAGAAGCCCGGGTCGCTGGGATCCTCGTAGATCCCCGCCGCGCTCGCCTGCCACATCTCCACGAGCGTGCCCGGGACAGGCCGGCCATCCCAGCCGGGCACCTGGCCCGTCACGACGACGCGCTCCCCGATCGGCTCGCCCGCGTGCCGCCCGAGCAGGTCGGCGCCGTCCGCCGGGACGGGAATGCGGCGGAAGTCCGGCCCCGCGGATCTGGCGATCCACTCCTCCGGAGCCTCGATGAGCGGCTCGGCCGGCGCGCGCAGCACCGTGTGGGCGGCTCCCGGATCGAATGTCAACCGTTTGGCTGAACATTGAGCGCTGACGCTGACGTGGAACGCATGTCAGCCAGGCGACTACACTTCGCGCGTGAACGTGACGCTGTCCAAGCGCGGGAGCTACGCCGTGCGCGCGGCGACGTGCCTGGCACGCGCGTACGACAGCGGCCGGCCGAAGAAGCTCAGAGAGATCTCGGCCGACATGGACATCCCACGCACATTCGTCTCCCAGATCCTGGGCGACCTGGTCAGGGCGGGCATCGCGGTCTCGGCCTTCGGCAGGGACGGCGGCCACCGCCTGGCCAGGCCGCCCGGCGAGGTCAGCGTCGCCGAGGTCATCGAGGCGGCCGAGGGGCCGCTGGTCTCCGAGCGCTGCGCGCTCGGCGACGGGCCGTGCCGGTGGCACGCCGTCTGCCCGCTGCACGAGACGATGACCACGGCCACCGCGTCCCTGCGGGCGGTCCTGGCCGCGACCTCGCTCGACACGATCGCCGAGCGGGACCTGGCGATCGCCGCGGGCGCATACCCCGTGCCCGCCGATGCCCATCCCAGGCCGCGCGCGACCCCGGTGGCGGACTCCGTCCAGGTGGAGCTTCCCATGACCGCAGTCGGCGCGCGGCTGCGCGCCGGCTCCGGCTGGCTGATCAGGCACGCGGAGGCCTGCGACGACGAGCAGTCGCTGGTACGGCTCGCCCCGGGCGGGCCCGGGCGGCCCGGCTGGCTGGGCACGACCGTGGCCGTGCGCCTCGGCACGGCGGCCGAGTCGGCCAACGCCCTGGCGTTCGCCCTGGTCTGGGAGGCGAGCGGACCAGGAGGCATCTTCCCCAGGTTCGAGGGCGAGCTGCGGCTCAGCGCGCTCGACCCGGAGCGCTCCCAGCTCGCGCTCTCCGGGCACTACCGCCCGCCCTTCGGCAAGGCGGGCCGGGTCCTCGACGATGCCGTGCTGGGCAGGCTGGCACGGGCCACGGTGCGCTCGTTCCTGCGCCGGGTCGCGCGGGTGCTCGAGGACGAGTCGCCCCCAGGGCGCTGACCTCCCGCCAGCCCGCAGGGCCTAGAGCCCGGCCGGGTGCCAGACCGTCTTGATCTCCAGGAACGCGAGCAGCCGCCGGAGCCCGGGCACCGCCGCCCAGTCCTCCTCCGCGCAGAGCACCCGCTTGACGTTCCCGGCCGCCAGCCGCTCCAGGCCGGCCCGGTCCGGCGCGGGGACGCCGGTGATGTCGATCCCGTCCACCCCGAAGTGGGCGGCGAGGACCGGGGCGAGCTCGGCGGTCCGCCCGGTCAGGATGTTCACCACGCCGGGCGGGACGTCGGCGGTCGCGAGCGCCTCCGCGAGCGTGATCGCCGGGAGCGGCCGGGCCTCGCTGGCGACCACCACGGCCGCGTTCCCGGCCGCGATCACCGGCGCGAGCACGCTCACCAGCCCGAGCAGGCTCGAGTCGCCGGGGGCCACCACCGCGACCACGCCGGCCGGCTCGGGAACGCTGAGGTTGAGGAACGGCCCGGCCACCTGGTTCGCCGAGCCCGCGACCTGCGCGATCTTGTCAGGCCAGCCGGCGTACCAGACCCAGCGGTCGACCACGGCGCCGACCGCGCGCCTGGCCGCCGCGCCGGAGGCGCCCTCGCCGTGGGCAAGGTCCTCGGCGAGCTGCCCGGCCCGGCCCTCGATCATCTCCGCCACCCGGTAGAGGACCTGGCCGCGGTTGTAGGCCGTCGCGGCCGACCACGCCGCGAAGGCGGCCCGCGCCGCGACGACCGCGTCGCGGGCGTCCTTGCGCGAGGCCTGCGCCGCGTAGGCGAGCAGCTCGCCGGTCCTGGCCGCGCGGACCGGGTAGGACCGTCCCGACTCCGACCGCGGGAACGCCCCGCCGATGAACAGCTTGCAGGTCTTCCGCACGGCCAGCCGGGGTGGCGCGCCAGCCGGGGCGCGCGCGTCCCGCTCCGGCCCGGCCCGCGCCGCCGGCTCAGACATCGAGGTACGCGGCCAGGCCGTGCCTGCCGCCCTCCCGCCCGAACCCGGACTCCCGGTACCCGCCGAACGGACTGGCCGGGTCGAACCGGTTGTAGGTGTTCGCCCACACCACCCCGGCCCGCAGCCGCTGCGCCATCCACAAGATCCTGCTGCCCTTCTCGGTCCAGATCCCGGCGGACAGGCCGTAGGGGGTGTTGTTCGCCTTCGCCACGGCCTCGGCAGGCGTGCGGAACGTCAGCACCGACAGCACCGGACCGAAGATCTCCTCCCGCGCGATCCGGTGGGACTGGCTGACCCCGGTGAACACGGTCGGCGCGAACCAGTACCCGCGCGGCGGCAGCCTGCACGGCGGGGACCAGCGCTGCGCGCCCTCCGCCTCGCCTGCCGCGGCCAGGCTAGCGATCTTGTCGAGCTGCTCGCGGGAGTTGATCGCGCCGACGTCGGTGTTCTTGTCCAGCGGGTCGCCGAGGCGGAGGGTGGCCAGGCGCCGCCGCAGCCGCTCCACGACCTCCTGCTCCGCAGACTCCTGCACCAGCAGCCGCGAGCCGGCGCAGCAGACGTGCCCCTGGTTGAAGAAGATGCCGTTGACGATGCCCTCGATCGCCGCGTCGATCGGGGCGTCGTCGAAGACGATGTTCGCGGCCTTGCCCCCGAGCTCGAGCGTCAGGCGCCTGCCGGTCCCGGCGAGGGCCGCGGCGATCTCCTTGCCCACCTGCGTCGACCCGGTGAACGCGACCTTGTCCACCCCGGGGTGGGCGGCCAGCGCGGCGCCGGCCGCGGCCGCCCCGGTGACCACGTTCACCACGCCGGGCGGCAGGTCTGCCTGCTCGCACACCTGAGCGAGCAGCAGGGCGGTGAGCGGGGTGGTCTCGGCCGGCTTGAGCACGCACGTGTTCCCCGCGGCCAGGGCGGGGGCGAGCTTCCATGCCGCCATCAGCAGCGGGAAGTTCCACGGGATGATCTGGCCGGCCACGCCGAGCGGCCGGGGGTCCGGGCCGAAGCCCGCGTGGCCGAGCTTGTCCGCCCAGCCGGCGTGGTAGAAGAAGTGCGCGGCGGCGAGCGGGACGTCCACGTCCCTGGACTCCCTGATCGGCTTGCCGTTGTCGAGGGACTCCAGCACCGCGAACTCGCGGGAGCGCTCCTGCAGGATCCGCGCGATCCGGTAGAGGTACTTGGCCCGCTCGGCTCCCGGCATCGGCCCCCAGACCCGCTCGTAGGCGTCCCGCGCGGCAGCGACGGCCCGGTCCACGTCCGCCGGGCCGGCCTCGGCCACCCGGGCGAGCGTCTCCTCGGTGGCCGGGTTGACGGTGGCGAACGTGCCGTCCTCCCCCGGCGTCCACCGGCCGCCGATGAACAGCCCGTACTCGGGGGCGATCGAAACGACCTGCCGGGACTCGGGGGCCGGGGCGTACTCCCAGCCCGCCCCGGCTGCGGGGACGTCCTCGCGCGGCGCCGGGGAGGAGCCCCGGCCCGGCTCGCCCGCCGACCCGGCGGGCGGTCCATTCGTGGCCATCGGCGCACATTCTTCCACGCCCGCCCGTGCCAGCCAGTACCCTGGCCGCACGCCAGGCAGCACGACCAACCGAAGGCGGGGTCCCATGCTCCGATCATTTATCCGCGGCGCCATCCGGGGGACCGCCGCCACCATCACCGCGGCCCTTCTCGTCCTGGCCGGCGTCGCCCTCGCCGGCTGCGGCTCGGGCGGCTCGGCCGGGCCGGGGGCCTCATCCGCCCCGGCCGCCGGCGGCACCTCCGCGTCCGCGCCGCAGGGTTCCGGCGGCGCGGGCACCGACCTGTTCCCCGCGGCGGTCGGGGACACCTGGGTGTACGACGTCACGATCGTCAACTTCGGCCACGGCACGACCACCAACAAGGTCGCCTCGGTGGTCCCGGTGGCCGCCGGCCAGCGGGTGACGATCACCTCCCGCACCCAGGTCCCGAAGCTTCCCTCCGCGCCCACCACGCTGATCTACGTGATCCACCCGGACGGCACCATCGCCGTGCCGCTGGCCCAGGTGGGCAACGGAGTCGCGACGCTCAGGTCGGGCAGCATCGTCTGGCCGTCCAAGGCCGAGCTCGACTCCGGCCAGCCGCACACCTCCACGCTGGTGCTCGGGATCACCGCCGCCGGGCGCACCCTCACGGTCCGCGCGAAGGTCACGGTGCGCGGCGGCGGCACCCAGCGGGTGACCGTGCCGGCCGGCACCTACACCGCCACCGTCGTGGACCAGGCCATCACCGAGAAGGTCCAGGGGATCCCGGTCCGCGTCATGATCCGGACCTGGCTGGCCCCCGGGGTCGGGCCGGTCAAGGAGACGGCGTCGACCACGACCGGAACCGTGGCCGAGGTGGTCAGCACCGAGGTGCTGAGGTCGTTCACCCGGGGCTGACAGGCGCCCTGGCCTCGTGGGGCCGCGGCCCGCCGTCACCGCCGCGGCCCGCCGTCACCGCCGCGGCCCGCCGTCACCGCCGCGGCCCGCCGTCACCGGCCCGGCCCGCCGCCCGCCGGGGGCGGCTGCGGCGGGCGGCGATCACCCGCCAGGCGAACCGGGCCGGGCGGCTGGCCTGGCTGCCCCGCCGCGCGGTGACCGTGAACAGGTGCCTGCCCGGGGCAAGCCCGCGGTAGGTGATGCCGCCCGCCGGGCAGGGCGCGGGCGGGGCCCCGTCCAGCGAGCACTGCAGCCGGGCCGCGCGGGAGCGGTCCGCATAGCCGAACGTCGCCATGCGGGCGCGCGTGCGCCCGGCCGGGTGGCCGGTGATCACCGGGGCGGGTACGGGATCGGCTGCCATCGAGGTTGCGGCCAGGTACCCGGCGGCGCAGGTCCCGATCACCATCAGGACCCAGGCAGGCGCCACGCTCCGCTGCCCGGCGGAGATCACCTTCCTGAGCCTGACCACCTCGCCCGCCCCGTGGCCGGGTGTGCCCCCAGGACGGCGGGCACGCCCTCGTTGACCGCCCGTGGCGGGCGGCCAACGAGGTTGATACCCGCGCCGGCGCGTCAGCCACGCGCGCGGCGGCGGGCGGGCGTGCCGGGAGCGACGCCGACCGGGCGGCGCCGTCAGGCCGGGGCGGTCGGCGTCACCGTGAAGGGGAACCGCCTGGCGAACGCCGCCACCGAGTCATGCCTGATGGCCTGCCAGAGTAGATGGCTGATCCGCTGGTTCAGCTGCACCGGTAGCGTCCCTCCGCTGAAGGGGGAGCCGTTCACCGTCGGGGCGCTCACGAACACGCCGCTGCTGCTGTCCAGGTGGCCCAGGCGCAGCGCCAGCCTGATGATGTCGGCGTTCGTGAAGCTGCTGTCCAGGCTCAGCGTGCTCGCCATCGTGTGCAGCAGCGCCCAGTCCACTGTCGGCTGCCGGAACAGCCCCTGCCTGGCGATCTTGGTGAGGATCGCGCGGATCAGGTTCGACTGGAGCAGCACCCGCCCGATCTCGCTGACCTGCGGCTGGCGCACATAGGGGAGGACGGTGCTGAAGTTCAGGTGATTCAGGCCGCGGTGGAACAGGTAGCCCATGCTGACCACGGTGCGGGGCACCCAGACATCGACGCCATGCAGTGCCGCGACGATGCTCCGCACGCCGTAGAACGAGAGCACCGAATAGTGATCGATCCTGACCCCGGTGAGGTGCTCCACCGTGGTGATGAGCAGCGACGGGCCACCGATGCGCAGCGCGTCCCACAGCGGCTGGTACCCGAAGCCCGGCACGTTGACCAGCGCGTTCGCGGGAATCGACACGACCGCCCCGCCCTGCTGGCTGGCATTGAGGTGGACCAGGGCGATCAGCCCGGACAGGCCGCGGACGTCCGACGAGGGGCCGAGCATCATGTCCGACCCGGTCACCAGGACCGTCATGCCCTGCCGGAACCTCGCCGGCACGATCGGCTGGTGCGCGGCGGTGAGGGCGGTGATGCCCTGGATGCGGTGGATGCTGCTCAGCTCGTGGTTGACGTACAGGTAGCCGGTGCCGGCCACCCCGGCCGCCAGCACCACGGCCGCCAGGGCCGCCACGGCCAGGATCCGGCCCGCGCGCTGGATCCCGCGCCGCGGCGGGCGGCCGCGGCGCTTGTCCTGCCAGGTGCCGCGCCTCCACCGGACCGCCCGCCTCCCCGGAGCGCGACCGCCTGCGGCTGAAGAGCGGAGCGAGAGGAATTCACGCACTGAACCGGACATATGACAATGCACCCCCGATGCGTGCCGGACGGCTTGGCTGATTGATTTCATGACTGATTATTCCACGGTGCGCCGCAGGCTCACTCCCGATTACCCGGCGTACTATAGCAGCAGGCTGGCTCCCGGGACGGCCTCGCCAATGTGACAGGCACCAAGAATGCCACGCGGTGGCGGAACCGGCGCGGATCCTGTCCCGGGATCACGGTCATTTCGCACTTAACCCCGATCATTCACGGGGCATGGGCGCTGCGCGTGATGGCCGCGCCGGCTGCGCGGTTGGTCTTGGTTGTAGGGTGCGGGCATGACAGTGGCCCGGCTAGCGGGCCGGGCGGCGGGAGGTTCGACAGTCCTCCGGGCGGCTGGTTCGCTGGGTCAAGGTCGCGTGCGGGCGGGTCAGGGCGCGTGTGCTAGCGCGGGGATGCGCGTCCTGGCTTGGGTGGTCTGGCTGGCCCGTGGCCAGGTGGCGGCGGTTTTCAGGTGCCGGCGCCGGCCGCCGGGTGCCAGGCGGGCGGCGGCGTGCGGGATGCGGTAGCGCGGCGGCTTGGGCTCGGCGCGGGCCGGGGCGCCGTTGAGGGCGGTGAGCTTGAGCCAGGCCGGCAGGGTGGCGGTGATCAGCGAGGCGGGCGTCCGGGCCTGGTTGAACGCGAAGTCGTGGGAGGGGAGGCCGGCCGGGGCCGGTGTCGTTGCCGGCTCGGGTGCCGTCTTCGGCGCGGGCGCGGGCGCGGTGGGCGGCGTCGGCGCGGGCCTGGTTGCCGCGCCAGCCCCGGGTGGCGGCCGGCGGGCTGGTGGACCCGCTGGGCGTGGCGGTAGCCGTCTTCGGCCTCGGGCAGGCTCAGCTGCGCGCCGGGGCGGGGCCGCTCGCGGCGGGCGAAGATCCGCGTGGTTCCGGGCCGGCCGGACGGCTGGCCGGGGCCGGTGCCCGGCCGCAGGATGCCGGTCAGCCCGGTGACGTGGGCTTCCCCGGTCCAGCGCCTGCGGTGGCAGCGGACCGTGTTGCCGCAGCTCGGATCGGCGCGCCGCTCCCGGACGTCACCGCGGGGGCCGCGATCTGCCAGGCGGGCCCGGGGGGCAGCGGGTGGAAGCCGAAGGCCGTCTTCCAGGTGGGCGTGGCCTGCTGTTCCTCCGAATGGCAGATCACGATGGAGGCGCCGCCGGATGCAGGCCACCCCCTCCAGCGCCTTGTCCGCGACCCGCACGCCCGGCAGCTATCCGCGCCGGGCCGCGACCTGCGCCCACGCCATCCGCCGTGCGCCGCGGCCGCTCTGGCGACACGGCCCAGCGCCGCCTCGCCGCCGGATGCGATCTCGTTCACCGTCCGCCGCACTACGGGCACCGAGGCGACCGGCCGGACAGCCCTGCCTGGTCGCCGATCACCCGGAAGTCGCTGACCGCCTCGCCGCCGTCAGCGATCGCGCAGGCCAGGCCGACTAGCACCCGTCCCCGGCCGTGGGTCAGCAGCCGGCCGACCGCAAGCGCCGCCGACAGGCCCGCGGCCAGCCCGGTGTTGTCGGCCAGCGCCCGGACCAGCGCCACCCCGGCGTGCGACACCACGCCGGTCCCGTCCCGGTGACTTTCAGACCCCGCTGCCAGCCTGTAGCCTCCACGCGACGAGTGCTCCTCGATCTGGCCCGGATAAGGGCTCAGCAACCCATACCCTCCCAGGCCAGGAGCACTTCTCACGCTTGCCGCGCCAGCGCGCTAGAGACCACCCTGAATTCTCAGGGCTAGAGTCCGGTGGGGCCGCACACCTGTCCCCTCAACCGGGGACCACCGGCGTCTCCCTGGTAGAGACGGCTATCTCAGCCTCATGGCACAGCGGCCGCCATGGGGCAGGTGCATGGCGCGGCCCCTATGATTCACGGCCCGCCGAATCCGGACGCTCTCCTCGGCGCAGTGGAACACCTCGACGTCGCTGACCTACCGGAGCGCCGCACCCTCGGCGACCGGCCAGCAGGAGCGCCCTTAGCGGCTACTCGCCGGTCAGGCCGTCTACGACTTCCCGCATGAGGTCCACATGGCCGTTGTGGCGTGCGTACTCCTCGATCATGTGGCAGAGGATCCACCGTAGGCTCGGTGCGCGCCCGTCAGGCCATTTGCGGCGGGCCAACTGGCCGAGGCCGCCCTCGGCTAGTGCCGCGTGCACCGCGGCCCGGGACCGCTCCGTGGCGTCATACCACACCTTGCGCAGCTCCTCCAGGGCGTCGGCGGCAGCGGTGCGCCAGTCCCAGTCGGGGTCAGCGTCCCAGTCCACGGCCGCCCACGGAAGCGGCAGGTCCTGATCACGCAGCACGCGGCAGAACCACCAGTCCTCAACGAAGGCCAGGTGCTTTAGCATGCCGCCTGGGGTCATTGACGAGACGCCGACCGTGACGCTGAGGCCGACGGAGTCCAGCCCCGATGTCTTCCACGCGAGGGTCGCGCGCTGGTACTCCAGGAAGCCGAGGAGCGTGGCAGTCTCGTCACCCGCGAGTGGTGGATTCGGACGACCTTGCTCGTCTAGGTCGGTCATGGGCGGTTACCAGTCCTATGTTCGGCGTGCCTGAATTCTGTCATCGCAGTTGCCCGCCTCATGGCCGCCGCGGCGAGATCGGGCTCGCCGGGTCGGCGGGCCCGGCACGGCCCCTGAGCGGCAGGCTCAAAACACGACCCGGTCGGTACTCGATCGGCGGGCGCCCCGCGAGGCGCGCAGGTTCCTGGAGACGTTCAGTCGCTTGAGCCATCGGTCGGTCCCGTCATAGCGGGCCATGAAGGGGTCCCGGCCATGCACGGCCCGGAAGTTGTCGATGAAGATGATGTCTCCCGGCCGCAGTACGACCTGGGTGAGGGCCGCGTCGATTGCCTTGGTGAACGCGTCGAACGCGGCCCGGGGCTGCGGCGCCATCATGTCGGAGAACATATAGCAGGGGCCAAGGGACATGTACGGTCGGCTGCGGTCGCCGTACAGCACAGGCTCAGATCTCCGGAAGTCGGTCCTTGATCGTTGTCAGATTGGCGGTGCCGCGGGCTGGTAGGTGATGGGCGGGGCTGTCGCCGGGCATGCGGGGCGGGGTTGCGTTGATCTGCTCGGGGGGCAGGGCGAGGGCGCGGGTGATCCGGGGCGGGGCGGGCGGATCGTGGGTCGCGGTGATCACGCGGGGGGCGTGCGGGTGATCTGGCCGCCGGGGTGGAGCAGGCGGCGGGTGATGGCCCGGTATTCGCCGGGGTCGCGCGGGTAGTCGTTGAGCCGGTTGCCGGGCCAGTGCCCGGCGGCGGCGGCGAGCTGCCGCAGGACCATCTGCAGGGAGCGGCGCCGGGTGGCCAGGATGGCCTTCTGCGCGCCGGGGGTGGCCTGGCTGGCGGGCAGCTTAGCGGGGGTGTGCTTGAGCGCCGCCTTCGCCGCGGTGACGGCGTCCCTGGCCTTGGTGATCTTGTTCTCGGCGGCCGGGGCGGCCTTGTTCTTGGCGGCGGCGGAAAGGTCCGGGGCGGAGATCACGGCGGCGAGCGCCCGCTCGGCGGCGGCCAGGGCCGCCTCGGCCTGGCGCTGCCGGGCGCGGGCGGCCTTGCGTCGGGGTGGCGGTCAGGTGGTCGTCGTCTTCGGGGCTGGCGTGGTAGTCGCACAGCCAGTGGATGCCGTAGCGGGACTCCGGGTACTTGAACAGGTTCCCGATCCGCCACCGGCAGCGCAGCCAGGCCAGCAGCGCCACCGCCGGGGCGGTGGTGTCGCTGGTGAGCACCTGCAGCACCGGGACGCCGTCCTCGGACAAGGTGATCTGCCGGGCCTCGCCGTTGTCCTTGATCTCCGCGCTCTCATCGGCGAGGGTGAGGACTTCGGCGGGCCTGCCGTCGCCGGGGGCGGCCCAGTGCCGGCGCGGCGCGGCGGTGACCTGGGCGAGCGGGCCGCGCCGCCAGGTGACCCAGTCGGCGCGCTGCTCGCGGATGGCGCGGAAGGCGACCGGGTAGGAGCCGCCCCGGTCCAAGCCGGGCATGATCTTCGCCTCCGCGCCGAGCACCTGGCGCGGCTGGGCCAGGACGGGCGGCAAGGTGGCGGAAAGCCCGGACGGCCCGCCGGCGGCGAGGCACACCGCCCGGCCCTGGTAGCCGGCGACCATGGTGCCGGCGCGGCCGGGCTGGGCGTGGCGGCGCTTGGTGTTCCAGCCACGGGCCTGGCGCCCTCGCAGGGGACGAAGTGATCACCGGCGTAGTACGCGTGCAGGCCCGGGGCGCCGACGGCCAGCATCGCCGCGGCCAGCTGGCGCTGCAGGGCCAGCGGGCCGCACGCCCCGGCGATCGCGGCCAGCCGGGGCCCCGGCGTCCGGGGGCCGGGGAGCCGGCCGACCCCAGCCAGGATCCCGGCCCGGGCCGGGATCAGGTGCTCGGCCCCCTCCGCCGATGACATCCCGAGCGCGAACGCCAGCGACGTGGCAGTCAGCAGCCCCAGGTCGTCATACCGCGGCCGGGCCAGCCCGGGCGGCAGCCCGGCCGCCAGGATTGCCTCCGCGCCGATCCGGTCCAGGTAGGCGCGGGCCAGCATCACCCCCGCATGCCGGCTGGGCAGCACGCCGCCGGCGACCCGGGCCAGCCCGGCGCCCGGCGACCGCTCCCGCCCGCCCGCCGGGACCAGGCCGCCGGCAGGCGAGGGTGCGGGCCCGGGCGCCGCGGTCCGGGCCTCGGTCTCGCCTTCCTGCTCAGGCGCCGCGGGCTCGTCTTCCGCCTTCGGCTCGCCTGCCTGCGGCCCGGGCGCCGCAGCGCCCGGTTATGCTGCGTGGCGACGTAATTCCCGGTCAGCCCCATCACCCCGGCGACCGCCCGGCCGCCGAACCCGAGCTGGCGCAGTACCGCCACCGCGACGTTGCGCATCCCCGCGTCCCCGGACGGGTAGCAGGCCAGCCGCGCCGATCCGGCCAGGAACCAGGTTGTGCCGGCACGGTCCGCGTGGTGCAGGAGCCTGGGGCCGGGCATGCCCTCCAGGATGGCCGCGGCCGCCGGCGTCATGCCCTCATCCAACCGTAAATTCAACAGTTTCCGCATAACAAGGGCATCAAGGAAACGGCAGGCCAGACGGTCCGCGGCTCACCTACTTCCGGAGGTCTGAGAATCAGCACCCATATCCTCCCAGGTCAGGAGCACTTCTCACGTTTGCCGCGCCAGCGCGCTAGAGACCACCCTGAATTCTCAGGGTTAATCACCGCGCACCCCGGAATCCGCGGCGGCGATGGTCGCGCGCATGGTGGCGATCATGTCGGCGGTGGGCAGCGCGGCCCCTCCGGAGATCGCCGCGGCGAACGCGGCGGCCTGCGCCCGGTGACCCTTGTCCCGCCTCCCCCTCCAGAGCACCCGGCCGTCCAGGCGCGCGGACCTGAAGTCGTCGATCACCAGGGCGTGCGGCCCGGCCATGACCTCGACCCGCTCCTTGCCGTCGCGCAACCGCGCGCTGCCGTAGCAGATCACCGCGAGCGACCCGGCGGCGAACCTGACGCACACGGCCGCGTCCGCCCCGGGAACGCCGTGGCCGTCGCGGTCGTCGCCGCCGAGCACGGCGCGGATCTGCGCGACCGGTTCCCCGGCCAGCGCCTGCGCCGTGTCGACGAAGTGACACACCTCGCCGAGCAGCCGCCCGCCCTGCCGCCGGTCGTGGTACCAGTGGCCCGCCGGCACCGGCCCGGCGGCGACCCGGTAAGTCACGTAGCGCGGCCCCGGGACGCCTGCGAGGGCGCGCGCGGCCGCCAGGACGGCCGGCGACCAGCGGCGGTTGAACCCGATCATGAGCTGCCTGCCCGACGCCCGCCACGCGGCCTCGACCGAGTCGACCCCGTCGGCGCTGAGCGCGAGCGGCTTCTCGCACCACACGTGCCGGCCGGCGGCCAGCGCCCGCGCCGTGAGCTCGGCGTGCGAGTCATGCGGGGTCGCGACCACCACTACATCCACCTCGGGGTGGTCGATGACCGCTCCCGCGCCGCTCACGGCGGCGGTGAAGCCGTGCCGCTCGGCGAAGCAGCGCGCGGACAGCCCGCTCGCCGAGGCCACCGCCACCAGGCTGGTGAGCCGGGCGGCGCGGAACGCCGGCAGCAGCGTCTGGCCGGAGAACGAGCCCGCTCCGATCCAGCCGACGCCGGGCGCGCGGATCGGGCCGTGCCCGGCGGCCCGCCGCGCGGCGGGCAGCGCAGCTTCGGCCGCGGGCGGCGGGGCCGCAGGCGCCGCGGGCGCCGGCCGGGCAGGCGGGGCGGCCGGCGGCCCCGGGTAGCTGAGGCTGATCGCCAGGTACGGCTCGGAGCGCCGCTCGATCAGCTCGTAAGCGCGGGCCGCGTCCTCGATCGGGAACCGGTGCGTGACCAGGTCGGCGACGGCGAGCCGGCCGACCGCGAGCAGGTCGAGCACGGCCTCCAGGTTCCGCCCCTCGGTCCAGCGGACCTGCCCGGGCGGGTAGTCCACGCCCCACTGCTCATAGGACGGCTCATGCCGGCCCGGTCCATAGGACCGGGCGAACAGCAGCGACAGCTCGCGCGCGTAGAACGGCGCCCGGTCCAGCCGCAGGCCCACGTCGCCGACGATCACCACGCTGGCCCGGTCCCGGCAGAGCCCGGGCGCCCGGGCGACCGGGTCCGCCGAGGGGGTCGCCGCGCACACCAGCACCGCGTCGGCCCCCCGGCCCCGGGACCAGGCGAGCACCCGCTGCGTAGTCGCCTCGCCTGACTCCTCCAGCGCCAGCACCCCGGAGCCGCGCGCGGCGTCCCGGGCGTGCCCGGCCGGGTCGATCCCGGCCACGTCGCATCCCGCCGCCATCGCGAGCCGGGCCGCGAGCTGGCCGATCAGGCCCAGGCCGATCACCACCACCTTCGACCCCGGGCCCACCCCGGCCAGCCGCAGGGCATGCAGCGGTATCGCGGCAAGGGTGGCGAACGCGGCGTCGCCGGGCGGCACGCCGTCGGGCACCACGGCGCACAGCAGGCCCGGGACCGCCTGGTACTCGGCGTGATTCGCCTTGCCCGCCCCCGCCGTCGCGACGACCTGGCCGGGCCGGATCCCGGTCACCGCGGCGCCGACCTCGATCACCTCGCCCGCCGCCGAGTAGCCGAGCGGGATGTCGCCGGCGAGCCTGCTCCGCACCGCGCCCACGGCCGCGGCGACCCCGTCGGCCCGCGCCCTGCGGACGACCTGCCGGGCCAGGTCCGGCCTGGCCCGGGCCTTGGCGACCAGGCCGGAGCGGGCCAGGGCGGTGACCGCGCTCTCCGTGCCCGGCGACAGCACCGAGGCGAGGGTGCGCACGAGCACCTCCGTCGGCGCCGGAACCGGCCGTGGCACGTCGAGCACCCGGACCGGCCCGCCCGCGAGCGGCTGAACGACCTGCCTCACGGCGTTTCCCCCATGGTCGCTTCTCCCCTGGTCACGCGGTCCGCCACCTCGTGGCCACGCCGCCTCCCCGTGGGCACGCCGCCTGCCCGAGTGCCCCCGGCCCTCGCGGCGATCACGACGCCTCCCCCGCGGGCCGGCCGGGGCCGGTGCCCGTGACGCGGCGCAGCCGGACCTCGAGCTGCACCGGCAGGGCGGCGTCCACGCGGCAGGTCAGCACCGGCGCCGGGACCGTGCGGGCGAAGCCGCTCGCGACCGGCGCCGAGCCCGCCTGGAGAAGCGCCGGGCTGGAGGCGCGCAGCGTGACGGCCACGGCCGGGCCGCCCGGGCCGCCGGCCGTGAGCACTGCCGACCGGCACCACGGGACGCCGGCGCCGCCGCCGGCGGCCCGTCCGGCCAGGTCCGGCTCGATCCGCACCAGCGTCCCGGGCGACAGGTGCCAGGTGGCCGCCACCTGGTGGCGACCCGAGCCCGTCACCTCGTCGGTGATCAGCAGTTCCCGGGCCGTCAGCGTCCAGCGGCGGCGATGGACCGGGTTGCCGGGCAGCCGCCGGAAGCCGTCGTGGGACGCCTCGATGATGATCCTCCCGGCGTCCTCCCGGGCGGTCAGGTCACGGACCCGCGCCCGGCGCCCGGCCCGGAACGCGCCCCACACCTCGGTCGAGTCCGCGCCGTCCACCTGGACCGTGCTGTGCGCGCTGGTGGACCGCTCGTAGGACCTGACCGGGCCGGGCTCATAACCCGAGGTGCCGGTGTCCACCAGCAGCGGCGCCCCGTCCAGGTGGACCAGGCAGCCGAGGGTGTCCGCGTGGGCGTGGGCGGGCAGCTCGTCCGGGCACGGAGCGCCCACGTCGGCGAGCAGGTGCCAGCCGCCGGCCGTGGCGCGGGCCAGCCCGCTGCCGGGCAGCACCACCAGCGGCCGGGCGGGAGCCGGGCCGGGCCGGCACGCGGCCACGAGCGCCGCGGGCACCGGGTAGCCGTCGTTCAGCAGCGGCACCTGGCCGCCGGGCAGCAGCACCTGGCCGAGCCACCCGCGCATCCGCCCGATCGCCCCGGTCAGGACGGCCAGCTCGGAGGGCGCGGCGATCCCGGCCGCGGCGGCCAGGCCCGCCACGTCGATGAGGTCGGCGAGCACCTGGCAGTGGTAGGCCGGGGCCCGCTCGTAGTGGCCGCCGTCGGGCAGCACCTGCACGGCGGCCTGGCCGGCCAGGCGGCCCAGCGCGCGCCGCAGCAGCCGCTCGTCGCCGAAGAACACCGCCAGGCCGGCCAGCGCCTTGAGGTTCTTGATCAGGTGATTACCGCCGACATCGGCCTCCAGGTGACGGCGGAGGAACCCGCAGTGGGCCGCGAGCTCGGCGGTGAACTCGCGCTCCAGCTCGCCGCCCGCCACCAGCGGCCGGTGCTGGCCGCACCAGGCCCACGCGCGCAGGGCCGCCGGGTAGGGCAGCCAGGCGTCGCCGCGGCCGAACGTGACCGCCGAACGCCAGGACCGCCAGAGCGCGGCGAACGCGGCGCGCGCCGCCGCCCGGTCGGGCTCGGCCGCCAGGCCCCAGGCCCAGTCCCAGTAGTGCAGGTGGAAGCGCCACAGCCGGGGAGCGCCGGCCTGCTCCCAGTCCGGCGGGTCACCGAGATCCCGGGCGATGCCCAGCGCCTCGATCCTGCCGCCGGCCAGGCCGGCCAGGCCGGGCCAGCCGAGCCCCGCCCGCGCGTCGAGCGGGGCGAAGCCGCGCGGCCAGCCGCGCGCGCCGGCCGGATCGGGCCCGGCGAGCAGCCGGCGGCCGGCCCGGGGCCACCGGCGCAGGGCCGCGCGCTGCGCCCGGAGCCTGGCCCGGTGCGCGACCTGCGACGGCCGCAGCCGCACCGCGGTGCGGGCGGCCAGCGCGACGTCCGCCCCGGTCACCGCAGCCCCATGGCCTGGGCCTCGGCGCGTATGCCGGCGGGGAATGGGCGGGGCGCGAAGCCGAGGTCGCGCACGGCGGCGTCGATCGCGAACGCCTTGTCCTCGGCCAGCCGCCGCAGTTGCTCGGCCTTGATGCCCGGGTGCCTGGCGAGCCGCTCGTAGGCGGCGGCGAGGGCCACGGCGGGGCCGAGCGGCACCGGGACGAACCTGGTCCTCCTGCCGACCGCGTCCGCGCAGTGCCGCAGGAGCACGGTGAACGGCATCGGCTCGGGCCCGGCGACGTCGTAGCACCGCCCGGCGCTGGCCGGCCGCAGCGCCGCGGCGACGACCGCGGCGGCCGCATCGGCGACGTGGACCGGCTGCTGCAGGCGCGCGCCGCCACCGGGGACCGGCAGGACCGGCGTCCTGGCGAGGATGGCGAGCAGCCGCGACAGGTTCCGGTCACCGGGCGCGCCATAGATCATGGTCGGGCGCAGGATCGTCCAGTCCAGGCCGGACTGGCGGATGTGCTCCTCGGCGGCCAGGCGCACCGGGGTGGACCGCACCGGAAGGCTCGTGGTGACCGCGGTGGTCGAGACGAACACCGCGCGGCGGATGCCGGCGGCCCGCGCCGCGGCGACGATGCCGGGGGCGTGCCCGAACCCGAGCGAGACGAGGTTGACCAGGACGTCGCAGCGCGCCGAGCCGAACGCGCCCGCCAGGCCGGCGGGCCGGCCCACGTCGCCGGCCAGCGGGCGGGCACCGAGCCCGGCGACCGTGCGGGCGGCGGCCTCGCTGCGCGCCAGGACGACGCACTCGTGCCCGCGCCTGGCCGCCTCGGCGAGCACGTGCCGTCCGAGGAAGCCGCTCCCCCCGGTGACCAGCAGCCTCACCGGCGGTCCGCGGCCAGGTCGAGGATCTTGCGGTACTCGCGCGCCAGCGCCAGCCGGTCGCAGCAGCGCTCGGCGTAGCTGCGGCCCCGCCGCCCGATCCGCAGGCGCTCGGCCGGGTCGGCGGCGAGCGCCGCGATCGCGCGCGCCAGCGCCGCGCTGTCCTCCGGAGGCACCACCACCGCGCCCGCCTCGGCGAGAATCCGCGCGCTCTCCCCGCGCACCGAGCCCACCACGGCCCGCCCGCCGGCCAGGTACTCGAACATCTTGGAGGGGATGAACGCGGAGAACAACGGCACGTCGCGCAGCGGCACCAGGCAGATGTCGGCCGCGGCGATGAGGGCCGGGACCTCGGCGTGCGGGACCGCGGGCAGCATCGTCACCTGCCCGGGAGCCCGCCGCGCCGCGTAGCCGCGCAGGCCCTCCTTCTCCGATCCCTCGCCGACGAACGCGAACCTGACCGGCAGGCCGGCGAGCAGCGCCGCCGCGTCGACGACCGCGCGCAGGCCCTGGGAGATGCCGTGCGTCCCCGCGTACAGGACCAGGCAGTCGCCGGGCCGGGCGCCGAGCCGGGCGCGCAGCCCGGGGTCGGGCGCGGCGTCCGGGTCGAACCGGCCTGGCGTCACCCCGTTGCGGATCACGTGGACCTTCCCCGGCGGCACGCCGCGGGAGATCAGGTTCGCGCGGAACCCCTCGGTCACCACGACCACCTGGTCGGCGGCCGCGTACGCGGCCAGCTCCAGGCGCTCCAGCAGGCCGATCAGCCGCCGGCTGGTGACCACGCCGAGCTCGGTGAAGATCGCCGGCCACAGGTCGCGGACCTCGACGACGAGCCGGGCGCGCGCGAGCCGGGCCAGCAGCCAGGCCGCGCCGATGGAGAAGAAGGTGGGCGAGGAGACGACGACGACGTCGGCCCGCCGGCAGCGGCGCCAGCCCAGCAGCACGGCGCTGGCCATGAAGCTCAGGTGGCACAGGGTCTTGCGGACCACCCTCTCGTTGGCGGTGGCGTAGAGCCAGGTGCGGACCACCCGGTACCCGTCCCGCTGCTCGGTCCGCCGGATCGCGCGCCGGTACTGCGGCGGCAGCACCCCGGTCGGATGGTTCGGCATGCCGGTCAGCACGGTCACCTCGTCGCCGTCGGCCGCCCATGCGGCGGCGAGCGCGGACAGCCTGGCCTGCGGGGCGCCGACCTCCGGGGGGAAGTAGTGGGTCACCATCAGGATCCGCATGTCACGCACGCTCCAGGCGCTCCAGGCGCCGCGCCCGGCCGGCCGGCCGGGCGAGCAGCGCCGGGGACCGCAGGTAGAGCGCGACGAGCCCGGCCGCCGCCGCGTCGGCCGCGGCCCGCAGCGCGAGGCTCCCGGTCAGGCTGGCCATGCCGAGCGCGCACAGCAGCGTGGTCACGGCGGCCGCCGTGGCCGTGACCCGCTGGTGCGACCAGCCGATGTCGCACCAGCGCTGGTAGACGTGGGTCCGGTGCGCCTCGAGCCAGGGCTCCCCTGCCCGGATCCGGCGCTGCAGCGTCCAGCCCGTGTCGGCGACGTACAGGAGCATGGGGCCGAGCGCCGCCTCGGGCGGCACCTGGTCGGCCACCAGGCGGATCGCGAGCACCGCGAGCGCAGCGCCCAGGCCGTAGCTGCCGACGTCACCCAGGAACACCCGGGCGCGCCATGCGTTCCACGGCAAGAACGCCAGCGCGCCCGCGGCGGCCGCCGCCCCGGCGGCAACCACGAACCCATCGCGCCGCCACAGGCCGAGGCCGGCGTAGACGCAGCCGCCGATGGCGGCGTGCGCGGCCGAGATGCCGTTGACGCCGTCCATGAAGTTGAACGCGTTCACGAACCCGGTGAGCCAGAGCGCCCCGGCCGCGGCCGCCGCGGCGGCCGGCAGGGCCGGCCAGCCGGCCTGGCGGGCGAGGGCAGCGGTGACGACCGTGGCGACGGCCGCCTGCAGCGCCAGCCGCCGCCGGGCAGGCAGGCCGCCCTGGGACCCCGCCAGGTCGTCGGCGAGGCCGATCGCCGCGTAGCCGGCGACCGCCACGGCGAACGCGATCGCCGCGCCGCTGTGAACCAGCAGGCCGACGGTGACCAGCCCGGCCGCGATCGGCGCGCCGCCCCCGCGCGGCGTGGCGACCCGGTGCGACGAACGGGCGCCGGGCACGTCGAGCGCCGCCGCGCGGCGCAGCATCGCGATCGTGAATGGCTCGGCCGCGGCCACGAAGGCACCGCACGACAGGGCCGCGACCGTAATGGTGAATGTCCCCCGCACAGGGCCATGCTAACAGCGGCTATCACTTTCAGTAGTTGAAAGACTACTTTTAGTAAGGTGATGCTCAGCGTCCGCGGCCATCCCGCGCCGGGTCGGGCGCCGCCGACCAGGACCGCACCCGCACGTGCCCGTTGCGCGCCTGCCGCTCCGCGGGCCGGCCATTACGCGGAACGGGCACCTGCTCGTCGGCCGCGCCATGGTCGAGCCCGTACCCGTAGCCGTACCCGTACCCATAGCCGTACCCGTAGCCGGTCTGCCTGGTCACGCCGTTCATGACGACTCCCACCAGCGGCGCGCTCACCTGGATCAGCTTCTCCACCGCGCGCTGCATGTCCACCCGCTTGGTCTGGTTGGCCGCGACGACGACGAGCACGCCGTCGGCGTACCGCGACAGGACCGCGGCGTCGGTCACCGGCAGGACCGGCGGGCTGTCGATCAGGACCAGGTCCACGTTCTCCCGCAGCCAGGCGAACGCCTCCTCCGCGAACGGGCCGCTGAGCAGCTCGGCCGGATTGGACGGCACCGGGCCGGCGCCGAGCAGCCACAGGTTCGGGTTGCCGCTGACCTGCTGCATCCCCGCGGGCAGCGCGGCCGCGCCGCGGAGGATGGCGCTGAGCCCGGCCCTCTCCCCCAGGCCGAAGAACTCCCCGAGCCGGGGCCGCCGCAGGTCACAGGAGACCAGCGCCACCCGCTCGCCGGCCTGGGCGAACATCGCGCCGAGGTTGGCGACCGTGGTGGACTTGCCCTCGGCCACCGCGGGGCTGGTCACGAGCAGCGTCCGCAGCTCGCGCTCCTGCCTGATGAACTGCAGCGAGGTGCGCAGCGACCGGTAGGCCTCCGCCGCCGTCGACAACGGCTGCGTGATGGACACGACCACGGCCTCGTCGCCCCTCTTCCACGAGGGGATCATCGGGACCATCGCGAGGACCGGGACGCCGCCGATGCGCTCGGCGGAGTCCTTGGACCCCACGGTGTCGTCGAAGCTGTCGAGCAGGAACGCGACGGCCAGGCCCACGATCACCCCGGCCAGCAGCCCGAGGGCGGCGTCCTGCACCGGCCGCGGCGCGCTCGGGCCGGCCGGGGCCTGGGCCGGGGTCACGAAGGCGACCCCGCTCGCGTTCGCCGTCGCGCCCTGCACCTGCATCTGCGCGAGCTGCTCACGGCTCACCGCGACCTCGTTGAGCAGCGCCGCCACCTGCGCCCCGGTCCCGCGCTGGACCTTCAGCGCGTTGATCTGCCGCTCCTGCGCCCGGATCTGCTTGCGCAGCTGGCTCTCCATCGCGGCCAGGGACGTGAGCGCGACCTGTTCCTCGTACCGGACGAACGCGCGCGCGTAGGCGTTGGCGGCGCGGGCCGCCAGCTCCGGCGCGCCGCTGGCGGCGGTGATCGCGATGACGTTCGTCTGCGCGACCTCGGACGCGGTCACCGCCGACCTCGCGGAGAGCGCTGGCCCGACCGCGCGCCTCACCGGCGCGCTGGTCACCAGCTGCACGTCGGTCTGCACCACCGTCGGGGTGACGCCGGCCGCGGAGCCGCCGAGAGCCGGCACCCCGCCCGCGGTCTCGACGAGCACCTGCGCCGTCGCCTGGTACTGCTTCGGCTCGATCAGCGACAGCCCGATCCCGCCGAGCAGGCCGAGCAGCGCCATGCTCGCGATCCACCACTTCCGCTTCCGGGCGACAATGACGTAACTGAGCAATGCCGCATTGGGCGCGTGCTCGGTGCTCATCCGCTTTCCTCCGGATTTCCGCAGGCGTTCCGCCGACCGGGTGCGCGTGCCGGGGCCCGGTCGCCGCGTGTCACCGGCTCACGCGTAGGTAACGGTGAGTATACGCTATACTTCATTTGGTAATCACGATCTCCTGGCAATGGCTGGCGGGCGGGGCCCGATGACCGATGTCCTGATCCTGTGCACCGCCAACGTCTGCCGGTCGGTGCTCGCGCAGGCCCTGCTGGCGAGCCGGCTCGCGGTGCTGGAACCAGCCGCGCGGGTGCGGTCCGCGGGCCTGCTCCCGGGGGGCGAGCCGCCTCTCCCCGAGGTGATCCGCGAGCTGCGCGGCCGCGGGCTCGACGTGGCCGCGCACCGCAGCAGGCAGGTCGGCGCGGACGACCTGGCCGGCGCCGACCTGGTGCTCACCGCGACCCGCGAGCAGCTCAGGCACGCGGTGGTCACGCTTCCGCGGGCCTGGCCGCGGTCATTCACGATCAAGGAGCTGGTCCGCCGCGGGGACCGCGTGGGCCCCAGGACGGCGGGCCAGCCGCTGGCGGACTGGCTGGCCCTCGCCCACCAGGGCAGGGACCGGGCCGCGCTGATGGGCGCCAGCCCCGAGGACGACATCGCCGATCCCGCCGGCGGGCCGCCGCGCGCCTACGCCGCTACGGCCGGCCAGCTCGATGTCCTGTGCGATCGGCTCGCCCGCCTGGCGTGGGCCGCAGCATCGCCAGCGACGCGGCCGCGAGATCCGCCCCGGCCGCCGGGCCTCCGGCCCGGGAACCCGCCGAGGACCGCCTGAGGGCGGCCACCAGGCGCTCGCACGGCATCGCCGGGTCGAGCGCCTCCACCGCCTCCGGCGCGATCGGCGGCACGCTGACGTGCCGGATCAGCGGGTGATACGGCCGCTCATCCACCTCGTCGGCGGCCAGCAGGCTCTCCGCCAGCTTCTCCCCGGGGCGCAGCCCGGTGAAGACGATCTCCACCCGCTCCGGCGCGTTCGCGGCGATCCTCCGGGCGATGTCGACGATCTTGACCTGCTCGCCCATGTCGAGGACCAGCGCCTCGCCCGGCCGCCCGAGCACCGCCGCCTGCAGCACGAGCTGCACGGCCTCGTCCGCGGTCATGAAGTACCTGCTCACCTCGGGATGGGTCACGGTGAGCCGGGCGCCGGCCGCCGCCTGAGCGCTCAGCGCGGTCAGCACCGAGCCGCGGCTGCCGAGGACGTTGCCGAACCTCACGCTCAGGTACCGCGCGCCGGTGCGGGCCGCGTACTCCGCGGTGAGCCGCTCGGCGAGCCGCTTGGAGTACCCGAGCACGCTGGTCGGGTCGGCGGCCTTGTCCGTCGAGATGTTGACGAACGCGGACGCCCCGCAGCCGGCCGCCGCCTTGAGCACGGTCAGCGTTCCCCAGACGTTGCTCTTGACGGCCTCGCCCGGGTAGCGCTGGAGCAGCGGCAGGTGCTTCAGCGCCGCCGCGTGGAAGACGATCTCGGGCCGGCAGCGATCGAAGACCTGCCTGATCCGCGCCGGATCCCGGATGTCGGCAAGCACCGTCAGGTCCGAGTCGAGCAGGGCGCGGCCGTGCAGCTCCAGCTCGATCGCGTGCAGCGCCGACTCGTCCCGGTCGAGCATGACCAGCTCGCCGGGGCCCAGCCGGTGCAGCTGCCGGCAGATCTCCGAGCCGATCGAGCCGCCGGCGCCGGTGACCAGGATGCGCCGCCCGGCGAAGTGGGAGGCGATGGCGGGCAGGTCGGTCTGGACCGGCCTGCGGCCAAGCAGGTCGGTGATCCTCGGGTCGCGCACGCCCTCGATCCGGGCCCCGCCGCTGAGCAGCTCGGCGGCCGACGGGACCACCTTCGGCACCAGCCCGCACTGCTCGGCGGCCCGGGTCAGCTCGCGGATCACGCTGCCGCTCGCCCTGGCGATCGCGATCACCAGGATGGTCGCGCCGGTCCGGCGGGCGACGTCGGCGAGGTCATGCCGGTCGCCGAGGACCGGCACGCCGCAGACCCGCAGCCGGCGCTTGTCCGGGTCGTCGTCCAGCAGCGCGACCGGCAGGTAGTGCCCGTCCCGCTGCCGGATCAGGCTCCGGATGAGCGCCGTCCCGGCCTCCCCGGCGCCGAAGACGATCACCCTGGCCCCCGGCGCCCCGGCCCGCGCCGCCGCGGCCGCCGACGCCAGCCACGGCGGCGACTGCCGGATCGCGGCCACCAGGTACCGCGCGCCGACCATGGCCAGCAGCGCCGCGGCCGCGCCCGCCGCAATGGTCGCCAGCGGGGCGCGCTGGCCGGCCACCAGCACCCGGCCGGCCACGGCGAGCGCGAGCGCGGTCACGCCCGCTGCCCGGCTGACGCCGAGGGCCTCATCGAGGCTGCCGCGCCGGTACCGCCCCCGGTACAGCCCGGCCAGCAGGCCGCTGCCCGCCACGAGGGCGGCGACCGCCACGGCGGCCGCCGCCAGGCGGGCGCCGTGGCGGGCGCCCGCCAGGTCGCCGGTCACGCGGGCCGCGACCGACAGGCCCAGGACCCAGCAGCCCGCGTCGTACGCCGCCTCGAGCGCGCGGCACGCCCGGCGCCTGCGCAGCCCGGCCAGGACCGCGGACCAGCGGATGCCCCCGTTCCGCACTTCAACACCCCTCATGTTGCCGCCGCACTTCACCGGCCGGCTCCCGGGAAATGCCAGGCGCCGGAAAATGCCCCTAGCACATTACTCGAATGGCCGGGCCGCGTCTCGGCTGCAGGCGAGCCGGGATGACCTGGCATTCCGCATCCGGAATCAGGCATTGTTCCCGGGGCGGGGGAATATGCCCCGGTCAGTCCAGGGTGAAGTACTCCGCCCCCGAGTACGCTCCGGTCAGCTGGGCCCGGCGCTGCATGAGCAGGTCGTTGAGCAGGCCTGAGGCGCCGATCCGGAACAGGCGGGGGCTCAGCCAGCCGGGGCCGGCGGTCTCGCGGACCAGCACCAGGTAGCGGATCGCGTCCCTGGCGGTGCGGACGCCGCCGGCGACCTTGACGCCCACCCGCCGGCCCGTGGCGCGCTCGTGGTCGCGCGCGGCCGCGAGCATCACCAGCGCGGCCTCCGGCGTGGCGGCCGGGCTGACCTTCCCGGTCGAGGTCTTGATGAAGTCCGCCCCGGCCAGCATCGCCAGCCACGCGGCGCGGCAGACGTTGTCGAGCGTGGCCAGCTCGCCTGTCTCCAGGATCACCTTCAGGCGCGCGCTCCCGCATGCCTGCCGGACCGCGCGGACCTCCTCGCAGACCTGGCCATAGCGCCCGGCCAGGAACGCGCCGCGGTCGATCACCATGTCGATCTCGTCGGCGCCGGCCGCGACCGCCTCGGCCACGTCGGCCAGCCTGACCGCCAGCGGCGCCCGGCCGGACGGGAACGCCGTCGCCACGGACGCGACCGCGACGCCGCTGCCGGCCAGCTCGGACCTGGCCAGGCCGGCCAGGTCCGGGTAGACGCACACCGCCGCGACCGGGGGGACCGCCGGGTCGTCCGGGTCGGGACGGCGCGCCTTCGCGCACAGCCCGCGCACCTTGCCCGGGGTGTCGGCGCCCTCCAGCGTGGTGAGGTCGGTCATCCGGATGGCCAGGTCGATCGCGGCCAGCTTCGCCTGGCGCTTCACGGACCGGGTCGCCAGGCCCTCGCACCTTGCCCGCGTTCCCGCCTCGTCGACACCCGGCAGCCCGCGGAGCAGCTGCCGCAGCGCCGCGTCCGAGCCGGGCGCACCCGTGAGCCACCCGGGATCCCTGGCCGTGCCCCCAGTCGCCACGGTCCGGGCCGCCCCGCCCTCCTCGCCCGCCATGCCCCCGACGCTACCTCGCGCCCGGGAACGGTGGTGCCCGGCCTGGGCGACCGGGAAATCACGCCCGGCGCCACCTCGTGCCCGGGCACCGGGCCAGCGACGCTGGCCTCCCGGCACCCCCGGCGGGGCGCCAGGCACGCGGGCCGGGAGGACGCCGCGTGAGCCATTTCGATCACTCGGCGCAATGGCTCGGATACGATCTGCGTCATGGCGCGGACCACAGCCGATGCCCACGCCGAGCTCGTGCGCCGGCTCTTCGACGCCAAGGCGCCGGCCTGGGCGGCGAAGTACGCCGCCGGCGGGACCCTGGCCGGCCGGCTTTCCGCGGTGGGCCTGCCGGTGGCGCGGCAGGTCCCCCCCGGCGGCCTGGTGCTGGACCTCGGCTGCGGCACCGGCGAGATGTCCCGGTGGCTCGCCGGCCACGGCCTGCGGGTGGTGGGGTGCGACATCTCGCCGGAGATGCTGCGCCGGGCGGCCGCGGCCGGCCGTGCCCGGCCGCCGCGCCCCGGCGGGCCAGCCGCCTGGGTGCTCCTGGAGCCAGGCTGGCGGCGGCTGCCGGTGGCCGCCTCCCGGTTCGACGCGGTGGTGGCCTCCAGCATGCTCGAGTACGTCACCGACCCCGGCGCCGTGCTGGCCGAATGCGCCCGCGCGCTGCGGCCCGGCGGCGTCGTCGTGTGCACGGTGCCCGACCTGCGGCACCCCGTGCGCTGGCTGGAGCGGCTGCTCCGCCCGGTGGCGGGCGGGCCGGCCTGGCCGGCCGCTCCGGGCCGGTGGCAGTCCTACCGGCGGTACCTGCGGGCATCACGGCAGCGGCACCGGCTCCGGTGGTGGCTGGCCGCGGCCGGGCGCGCCGGGCTGGCCCCGGCGCCCGGGGCCGCGGGGCCGGGGACCGCCCGCCCGCCGGGGCGCCCCCGGACCCTCCGGGTGCTCTGCCTCCAGGCGGGAGCCCGCCCGCCCGCCTGCGGCCCGCGGGCACGGCCGCGATGAGCACGGCGTTCACCGGGCGGCGTGAACGCGCCGTCGACTACTTCTCGCCCAGCGTGCGGATGGGCCTGGCCACGGCGGTGGCCCTGGAGTCCGGCGGCCTGCTGCGCAGCGCGCACGTCGATGCGTGCCTGGCGCCGGGATGGGCCGCGCGAGCCCTGGCGCGCGCGGCCGGGCAGCGGACCATGAACCGGGTCGTCGCGGGCATTCCCGCCGCGCGCCTGCGCAGGCATCCGCAGCTGCTCGTGCTCGCCCGGGCGCGGCGCCGGATGGTCCTGTCCGGGTACGACACGACGCTCGTCGACCGTGCGCTGTCGCGCGCCTTCCGCTCGATCGCCCGGCAGTGCGACTCGCCCGCGGTCGTCGGCCTGCAGTCAGGCAGCCTTGAGCTGTTCGCGGGCAGGCAGCACCGGATCATGGAGCAGGTCTCCCCGCCGCTGCGGCACGAGTCCGCCGTCGCCGCCGAGGAGCTCGCGCGCTTCCCCGGATGGGCCCCGGAACGGGTGGCCAGGCTGTCGGGCTGGGATCACCGGATGGAGGCGGAGTGGCAGCTCGCCGACCTCATCTGGGTGCCGTCCGCCCACCTCATCGACATCTCGCAGGGATTCGGCGCGCCGCGCGGGAAGTTCCGGGTCATCCCGTACCCGATCCCCGGCGATCAGCGCGCCCCGCGCAGGCGGGACTTCCGGGCGCACGGGTCCCTGCGGATCGTCTTCGCGGGGACGCTGATGCTCCACAAGGGCGTGCAGTACATCCATCAGGCGCTGCGCGCACGACCTGACCTGCCTGTCACGGTTGACTTCTTCGGGCCGGCCAACCTCACCCCGCTCGGGCTGCGCCGGCTCAGCGAGGTCGGCACCATCCACGGCCCTGTCCCGCGCGCCCGGCTGCTGGAGGAGTTCCGCCGGGCCGACGTCCTGCTCTTCCCCTCGCTCTCGGAGGGGAGCGCGCTCGTGACCCTGGAGGCGGCGGCCCTCGGGCTGCCGGTCGTGGCGACCCCCGAGGCGGGCGGGCCGGCGTGCGCGATGACCATCCCGGCTCGCAGCCCGGACGCCATCATCGAGGCCATCGAGGCGCTCGCCGCGGACCGCGCTCTCCTGGAGCGGCTGTCGGCCGCGGGACTGGCCGAGGCGGCCGGAAGGACCGCGGCGGCCTTCGGCGCCCGCGTCGTGGAGTCGGCCGGGGAACTGGTCGGGGCATCTCCGACCATGCCGTGGCCAGATGACCGGTGAATCGCGCCGGCCACGTGACCCGGCCAGGCCGGCGACCGTGAGCCACTCCATTTCGCGCCTCCCGCCAAACTCGGAAAGCCTGCACGAAATCCGCCATGCCGGCGTTCCGGCCCCCGCCCGGGCACCGGGCTGATAGTGTGCCGGATCGCGAGGCCGGAGATTTCAATTCGACCGGCGCCGAAGCGCCCGTCAGGTTAGGCAGGCAATGGCCCGGAAACGGGGGATGGCAATGACTGTGCCGGTTTCGGGGATTCCCGCGACGGCTCCGGGGGCGCCGGGCGGGCAGGCGCGCGAGCCCGGCCCGCGGATCCCGGCGGTCGCGGGCGGGGCGAGGCCGGCGCCCTGGCTCGCCGAGAGCACCCCGGCGGCATGGGACCGCCGCGCCAGGACCGCCGGGCCGGACTACCTGGTCGCCGACTGCGGATCCCCCCAGTCGCACGAGCAGCGCCTGCACGCGCTGCTGCGGCTGCCGATCCAGCCCGGGGACCGCGTGCTCGAGCTCGGCTGCGGGACTGGGCGGCTCGCCGACCTGGTCCCCGCGGGCGTCTCGTACGCCGGCCTGGACTGGTCGGCGGAGATGATCGCGCTCGCCCGTCGCCGCCGGCCGCGGGGGGAGTTCCGCGTCGGCAGCGTCGCCGACCTCAGCGCGTGCGACTGGGCCGTGGCATCGGGGCCCTTCAACTACTCAAGCGGATGGTCCAAGCCCGAGACCGCGCGGGCCGTCGACGCGATGTGGGCCGCCAGCAGGCGCGGCATCGCAGTGACGTTCCTGCACGTCCCAGCCGACGGCCGGCTGCACTATTCGGCCGCCGAGGTGGCGGGCCTGCTGGACGCGCGCGACTGGTCGCACCTGGAGCTGGACCGCTCCTACCTTCCCAACGACATCTGCCTGCGCGCGTGGCGCCGGCCATGAGCAGCCGGCTGGCTGAGCTGGCCGCCAGTGCCGCGCGGCAGGCGAAGGCGGCCACGGCGCGCGCGCTGTCCCAGCCCGCGGTCGGAAGCCTGATCTCGCTGGCCCTCCGTGACCGGATCAGGAGCTTCGGCGTCGTCATCGACACCTCCCCGGCGGCGTTCACCCCCGCCGTCAAGGCGCAGATCGCCTTCGGCATCTACGAGAGCGCCGAGATCCGCTTCATCCGCGCCCATCTCGCGGGGTTCTCGCGGGTGCTGGAGCTCGGGTCGAGCCTCGGCGTCACCACCTCGCACATACTCGACGTCGCGGCGCCGGGCGCCGAGGTGGTGTGCGTCGAGGCCAATCCGCGGCTGCTGGAAGCGCTCACGGCGACCGCGGCCGCCGCGGCGGCCAGGGCCGGCGCCACGGTGCGGGCCATTCACGGCGCCGTCGGCGTGGCACCGGGCGAGCCTTCGGCCACCACGTCCCTTGCCCTCGGCCGCTCATCCCTGTGCTCCAGGGTCGTCCCGGACGCCTCAGGGGAACGGCACCCGCGCGTTCCGGTCGTGGACCTCGCCGACCTGGCCGGGGGCTGGCCCGACTACGCCGTGGTCTGCGACATCGAGGGCGCCGAGGCGGCGTTGATCCAGGCCGCCGAGCCGGTCCTGACGCGCGCTCGCCGGCTCGTCATCGAACTGCACGACACCGTGTCGGAGCAGGGGCCGGTGACCGCGGGCGACCTGCGGGCAGGGCTGCTGGGCCTGGGGTTCGTGCCCATCGCCGAGAAGGGCAGGGTGCTGGCGCTCGACGGCCCGGCGTCGCGGGTCCCGCGGCAGGCGGGCGGCCCGGCCCGGGCCGGCCACCGGCAGAACGAAGGGCAGGACCATGGCTGACCTCGTGGTGATCGCCCCGCACATGGACGACGAGACGCTCGGCTGCGGCGGCATGCTGGCCTGCGCGCGCGACCCGTTCGTGATCTTCGGCGTGGAGTCGCGGGACAGCGGCATCGAGGTGGACCAGGTCGCCGCCGAGCTCGGCTTCCGCTACCGGGTGCTGCACGGCCCGGAGTACGAGGCGCGGATGCTCTGCCTCGACCGGCGCGACCTGGTGGGCGAGATCGAGAAGCTGCTCGCCGCCGAGGCCCCGGACGTCGTCTGCATCCCCTCTCCCTCCTACCACCAGGATCACGTCGTCATGTTCGAGGCGGGGCTGGCGGCCACCAGGCCGCTGTCCCGGTCCGGCTACGTCGCGGCCACCGTGCTCGCCTACGAGTACCCGGGCTCGGCGTGGGCCTTCGACGGCCGGGAGGCCGAGCTGAACTACTACGTGGACATCTCGCCGGTGATGGACCGCAAGCTGGCCGCCGTGCGGCGGTACGGGGGATCGCAGGCGGGCCGGCAGATCATCGACCCCGACGTGATCACGAGCTGGGCGCGCATCCGCGGGGCGTTCGCGGGACTGGAGTACGCGGAGGCGTTCCGCGCGCTGCGGATGACGGTCGGCGGCCGGCGATGAGAGTGGCCATCACCCAGCCGACCTACTGGGCGCGCACCCACGTGTGGAACCGGGTCTTCGCCAGTGACGTGTACATCTGGCTCGATTCGGTGAAGTTCTCGCGCTCGGCCACCAAGTGGGAGGACCGGACGGTGGTCGAGTCGTCCGACGGCCGGCCGATCGTCCTGCGCCTGCCGCTGCGGGGGTCCAGGCTCGCGCTGTGGTCGGAAGCCGGGGTCCAGCCGACGTGGCGGCGGCACCTGCGGACCATCCGGCACTGCTACGCCAGGCGCCCGCACTGGAACGACCTGGCCCCGGCGGTCGAGGCGGTCTACCGGGACGAGGCCGAGACCATCAACGAGGTCTGCTGGCGGACCTTCCGCGCGTGCCTGAGGCTGCTCGCCCCTGACGTGAAGGTCGTGCGCAGCTCCGACCTGCCGGTGCGCTCGGCGAAGGGGGACCTGGTCCTCGACCTGGTCAAGGAGGTGGGCGGCACCTGCTACATCTCCGGCGGCCCGGGCGTGTCGTACCTGCCGCTGGACCGCTTCCGCGCCGAGGGCATCGAGGTCGCCGTCCAGTCCTGGCCGGCGCCAGCCAGCCGCCGGGGGCTCGCCGACCCGTCCGTCCTGGACCTGATGGCCAACGCGGGCCTGCCCGCCGCGCGCGAGGTCCTCTCCGAGCCGTCCCTGGACGTCCATGTCGGCTGACGAGCCCCCCGGGCCGCCGATTCCGCACGCGCGCCCGGACATCGGGGACGCCGAGCGCCGCGCGGTGATCGCCGCGCTGGATCGCGCCTGGGTCGGGGCGGGCGGCGAGGCCGGCCGGAAGCTGGAATCCGCGGTGGCCGCCGCCTTCGGCCGGCCCGCGGCCGCTGCCGTCTCATCGGGCTCGGCCGCCCTGGAAGTGGCCCTCCGCGTGACCGGCGTCGCCGGGGAGCTGGTGGCGGTTCCCGCGTACTGCTGCGCCTCCATCGAGCGGGCGGTCCTGCGGGCCGGCGGGACCCCGTACCTGGTCGACGCGGATCCCGCCGACCTGTCCTTCCCGCCGGGGACCCTCGCCTCGCTGGCCGGCCGGTGCAAGGCGGCGGTCGTGGTGCACCAGTTCGGCATCCCCGCGGCATCGGCGGCCGAGGCCGCGGGCAGCCCCGTGACGGTCATCGAGGACGTCACGACCTGTGCGGGCGGCACGGTGGGCGGGCGGCCGGCGGGCACGTTCGGCCGCTTCGCGGTCCTGTCGTTCTCGGCGACGAAGCTGATCTGCGGCGGCGAGGGCGGGGCCCTGGCGGGATCGCCCGAGGACGTCGATGCGGCACGGCGGTGGACCGACCCGGAGTCTGACCTGCCACCGGACGCGCCGGTCCCGCACGCGAAGATGGCCGACCTGGCCTGCGCGCTCGCCGCCGCCCAGCTGGCGCGCCTGCCCGAGCTGCTGGACCGCCGCGCCGGGATCGCCCGCCTGTACGACGAGGCGCTCGGTGAGCGGGCGCGCCGGGTGCTGCGGGCGCCCGCCGGCCGGACCGGCACATGGTGGCGGTACCTGCTGGCCACCGGCGACCCGGCCGCCGTGGTGGCGCGTGCCCGCGCCCGCGGGGTCGGGTTCAGCAGGCCGGTCCCGGCCCGCCGGTGGGCCGGGCGGGGGACCTTCCCGGTCGCCGACCGGCTCCACGGGGCGATCGTGTCGGTCCCCCTCTACCCTGCGATGACGCGGTCCGAGATCGCCCGAGTCCGCCACGTGCTCGGTGAGGCGGTGTCAGGGCGGTGACCCGGCGGCTGGCCGTCCCGCTCGCCTTCGTCGCCGTCGCGTCCTCCGTCGTGGCCGTCGTGGCCCTGTCCGGCCTGCTCAGCCCCGCGCCGCCGGATTCCGCCCCAGCCGGCGCGTTCTGGCTCACCGTGCTGTGGGCGAGCTGGGCCGCCTCGCTGGCCTGGGCGCTGACCCGGCGGTCGTTCTCCATGCTGTTCACCGCGGTCCTGATGGCCATGTTCCTGTTCGTGCTCCTGCCCGCCACGGGCGCCGAGGCCTTCGGCCGCACGACCATCGCGGGCAACGACTACCAGGGCGGCGTCGACCTGGCCCTTCAGATCGCCGCCCTGGCGCAGGCCGGGATGTTGCTCGGCGCGATCGCCGCCCGGACGCTGTGGCCGTTCCCGCCGATGCGCCGCCTGCCGGTGACCCTGTCCGGTCCGCGCCTGGACCGGGCTGCCCGCAGGGCGCTGGTCACCGGCATCGCCGCGGTCGCCGCCATGATCGTCCTCGGCCACGCGAGCCCGCGGGACTTCTTCGCCTACACCAGCCCCGGCGGCTACGGCACGTTCTACCGCGAGCTCACCGGCAATCTCGCGTTCCTCAGCGTCGCGCAGTGCGTAGCGGGGCTGGCGATCGTCCTGCTGCCGCTCCGGCTGGGCCGCGCCACGCCGGCGCGGATCGCCCGCCCGCTCCTGGTGGCCGCGCTGGCCGCCGTCGTCCTGCTCGGCGACGGTCAGCGCGGCCGGTTCTTCGTGCCCGTGTGCGCCGCCGGCCTGATCTGGCTGAAGACCAGCGCGCGGCCGCTCCCGCCGCGCCGCCTCGCGGCGGCCGGCATGCTGGCGGTCGTCGGCGCCGCGGCGCTGATCGCCGTGGCCCGCGGCGCCGCCGGGAGCCGGGACGTGACGCCCGGGGCCGTGCTCGCGCAGCCGTTCGGCTCCGGGAACGACCTGTTCCTCCCGCTGGCCGGGCTGGCCGGCACCGTCCCGGACGGCACCCCCTACCTGCACGGCGCCAGCTACCTGCAGACGGTGATCTTCCCCATTCCGCGGGCGCTGTGGAGCGGCAAGCCGCAGGACGCCATCAGCGTCGTCACCGGCCAGATGGATCCGGGGAACTCCGGCATCGCCTTCCCCGAGTTCGGCGAGATGTACGCGAACTTCGGGCTGCCCGGGGCGCTCATCGGCTCGGTGCTGTTCGGCGCGCTCACCGAGCTGCTCGCGCTGCGCCTGGCCGGCTCGGCGAGCCTGCGGGAGTCGGTGCTGGTCGCCGTGGGCGGATCGGTCCTGCTCGACATCTTCACCCGGGGCGCCATCGCCGCGATGCTGACCTCGTTCGCGGGCCTGCTCGCGGTGACCGCCCTCGCCTGCCGGAGGCGGTCGGCCCTGCTGGAGGACGTCCCCCGGCCGGTCCCGGTCCCCCCGCCCCGACCTGGGAACGTGCGATGGCCGGCCGCCACCGCGTGAGGCGCGAGCTGTACGTGAACACGATCGCCGCCTGGCTCTGGTCTCAGGGCACGCTCGTCGTGTCCGTCCTCACCCTGCCGCTGCTGACCCGCCTGCTGAGCACCCCGGAGCTCGGCCTGTGGACGCTGCTGGTGTCGCTGTCGGCGCTGGCCTCGGTGGCGGACATGGGGATGTCGCTGGTCTTCCTGCGCAGGATGACCGAGCATGACGGCGCCGGGCGGGCCAGCGTACTGCGCGGCGCGAGCGCGTTCTACCGCCTGGCCACCGCGGTCCTGGTGGCTGTCCTCGCGCTCGCCTGCCTGCTGCCCGGCGGCCTGCTCGGCCCGTACCTGGCGGACACCAGGTGGCCGGAGCTGGCCGCGCTCGCGGTGATCGCGGCGATCGGGGTGAACCTCAGGTGCCAGACGTGCGCCCTGCGGCTGCTGGCGCTGGGCCGGATGGACCTGGAGCGGATCTTCGGCGCCGGGCCCGCGGTCGCCGGGACGCTCGCCTGCGTCGCGGCCGCGTACTGGTACCGGACCGCCGTCGCGGTGGCCCTGGCCTACGCGGCGGTGGAGATCGCCTTCGACCTGGCGCTGGTGATCGTCGCGCGCCGGCGCTGGCCCGGTGAGCCGCAGCGGGCACGGCCCGCGGGCGCGCCGGCGTTCGCCTGGTGGGCGCGGGCGTGGTACGAGTCCACCGGCGTGGTGCTGGCCGACGCCCTGCCGCTGCTGAGCGTGACGATCGGCATGGCCGTCGCCGGCCACGCGGCCGGGCCGGCGGGCGCGGCCTTGTACGGCGTCGCGAGCAAGGTGGGAAGCCTGGCCCGCAGGGTCACGACGCCGTTCACCGACAGCATGTTCGTGTCGCTGTGCCGCGCGACCCGCCAGGCCAGGCCGGTCCTCTGCGGCCTGGCGGCCCAGCTCGCCATCGTGGCCGTGGCGTGCGGTGCGGCCCTCGCGTTCGCCGTGGTGACGGCGGGCGCGCAGGGCGTGCGCCTGGCGTTCGGCGCCGGCTACGGGCGCGGCGCGTGGGCGGTGCTGGTCATCGTCCTGGCCGAGACCGTGCGGAGCGCGTACCGGCCGTTCGTGCGCCTGCTGCAGGCGGAGAACGGCGTGGGCGCGCTGCGCCTGTGGTTCGCCGGGAGCCTCGCGGCTCAGGCGGCCCTGTCGGTCCCCGCCGCCGGCCGGTGGGGCGCCGCCGGCGCGGCCGGGGCCTTGCTCGCCTGCACGGTCATCTTCGAGGCGGCCCCGGCGGTGACACGGCTGAGGTGGCTGCGCCCGCCCGCGCGGGCCCGCGGCCGGCCGGTCCTCCGGCCCGCCGTCGCGTGGGGCGGCACGGCGTGCGCCGCCCTCCTGCTCGCGTGGGGGCGCCAGCGGCTGGGCGGCGTGGCCGTGGGCTGCGCCGCCGTCGCCGCCGGGGCGGCGGGCGCTCTCGCCCTGCGCCAGATCGCCCGCTACCTCGCCGCCGCGCGCCCGGTGGCCATCGCGCCGCTCGCGCGGGACGGAGGGCAGGCAGCGTGATCGTGCTCTTCCAGCGATCGCTGGCCCCCTACCGGGTGCCGCTGTTCAACTGCCTGAGCGATGCCCTCGGCGGGCAGTTCGCCGTGCTGCTCTCGCGGCGGGACCCGGCGCCGGGCCGGCGGTGGACCATCCCGTGGCCCGAAGTCCGGTTCCGGGTCGAAGTCCTGCCCGGCCACCGGGTCGAGGCCGGGCGGGTGGCCCTGGAGCTGTCCCGCGGGGTGCGATCCGCGCTGGACGCCCTGCGGCCCCGGGCCATCGTGCTCGGCGGCTGGGACGTCCCCGCCTGCTGGTCGGCCTGGGCGTGGGCCAGGCGCCGCGGCGTGCCGCTGATCAGCTGGGTCGAGAGCGCCCACGGCACGGGCCGGCACCGCGGCGGGCTGTCGTCGGCGGTCCGGCGCGAGTTCCTGGCCGCCTGCTCGGCGGCGATCGTCCCGGGCGCCGCCGCCGAGCAGTTCGTCCGCGAGCTGGCGCCGGCGCTTCCCTGCCACCGCGCGCCCAACTCGGTGCAGGGACCGGACCTGCGCACGATCGGCCCGCCGCGGCCCGCCGGCGCGGCGCTGTTCCTCGGGCAGCTGTCGCGGCGCAAGGGAGCCGACCTGGTGCTCGCGGCCGCCGCCGAGCTGCTGTCGGTCTTCCCGGGGCTGATCATGGCCGGCGATGGCCCGCTCCGCCGGGAGACCGCCGCCCTGGCCAGGCAGCTGCCCGGCCTTGAGTACGCCGGGTTCGTGGAGGGCGAGGACCGGCGGAGGATCTTCGAGCGGTCGGCCGTCGTCCTGCTGCCCAGCCGCATGGATCCGTGGCCGCTCGTGGCCGCCGAGGCCCTGGTCGGCCTGCGGCCGGTCGTGCTCGGCCCGGGCGTCGGCTCAACGGCCGACCTCCGGCGGGCCGCGGGGGACGCCGTCGTCGCGATGCGGGCGGCCACGCCCTGCGAGCTGGTGGCCGCGGCCCGTCAGGCCAGGACGCGCGCCGTGCCGGCCTCGCTGCGGGCCGCGTTCTCGGCCGAGGAGGTCGCCCGCGCGATGGCGTCCGCCATCCGGTCCGCCGGATCCGCCCGGGGCGCCGTCCGATGAGGCTCACGTTCATCGCCGACCTGCGCAGCCCGATCGCGATCCAGTGGATCGGGTACTTCACCGATCGCGGTCACCAGGTCCAGGCGATCTCCTCCTACCCGGTGCCCGCGGATGTGCTTCCCGGCGCCGACGTCGTGCCGCTGCCGCTCGTCCTCGCCGCGGCGGGGCGGGCCGGAGCCGGCGGCGGCCGGCCGCCGGGCGGCCCCGCCCGGCTGGCCATCCGCGCGGCCGGGCGGGCGGCGGGATGGGTCACCCCGCGGCGGGTCGCGGCCGTCCGGTGCCTGGCCGGGCCGGCGCTGGTGCGCGTGAAGCGGGAGCGGCTGCGCCAGGTGGTGGCCCGGCATCAGCCCGACGTCGTCCACGCGATGCGGATCCCGTTCGAGGGCATCGCCGCCGCGGCGCTGGCCGGCGCGCGCGTCATCGTCTCCGTCTGGGGCAATGACCTGACGCTGTTCGCCGGCCGGACTCCGATGATGGCGAGCGCGACGCGGCGGGCGCTGGCGGCCGCCTCGGTGCTGCACTGTGACTGCCAGCGCGATTCGCGCGTCGCGCGGGCGTGGGGCTTCCCGCGGGACCGCCAGGTCTGGGTGATCCCGGGAAACGGCGGCGTCGACGCCTCGGTCTTCCGGCCGGGCCCCAGCGACCTTCGGCGGCGCCTCGGGATACCCGAGCGCGCTCCGGTCATCCTCAACCCCCGGGGCATCAGGGAGTACGTGCGGACCGACGTCTTCTTCCGCGCGCTCGCGCCGGTGCTCGCGTCGGCGCCGCGGGCGCACGTGGTCTGCCCGGGCATGGCGGGATCGCGCCACGCGCTCCGGATGCTGGCGCAGGCGCGCCTGGACCAGGCGCGGGTGCACCTGCTCCCGCCGCTGTCCCGGGCCGGCATGGCCGACGCCTTCCGCGCCAGCCGCGTCAGCGTGTCGCTCGCCGAGCACGACGGCACCCCGAACACGCTCCTGGAGGCCATGGCGTGCGGCGCGCTGCCGGTCGTCGGCGACGTCGCGTCGGTGCGCGAGTGGGTTCGTGACGGCGTCAACGGCATCGTGGTGCCGCCGGCGGATCCGGCCGCGGTGGCGAGCGCGCTGATGCGGGCGCTGGCGGACGAGTCCCTGGCGCGGTCGGCGCGGCCTGAGAACCTGCGGCTGGTGGCTGCCCGGGCCGACTACCAGCGCAACATGCGCGACGTCGAGTCGAGGTACGAGGCCCTGGCCCGGTCACGCACCGCCGGCGGCTGACTCCGGGTCCGCCGCCCCGGGCTGGCCCCGGCCGGCGATGCCGCGCCGGCGCCCGGGCCCGGCCAGGCGCACCCCGCCATATCCGTACCGCCACCGCAGCGGGAACGTGACCGCCGCCACGATCGCGCGCGCCGCGGCCGGATCCGCCTTCCAGCCCGCGTCCTCCGCGATCTCCACGCGGCCCCGGCGGAACCGCATCGGATTGCCGGAGACGATGTGCCCGGCGCCGAGGTCAGCGGCGGCACGATCCCGGGGGGCTGGATCCTCCCGGTCCGGGTCCGCCAGGACCTGCGACCGCAGTTGCCTCACCACGGCGGCCGGGTCGCGCACCAGGTCCTCGTAGCGGACCCGGACGTACGGAAGCGACAGGCACCGGGCCGCCCATTCCACGGCGCCGTTGAGGATCAGCCACAGGGCGGCGGACGTGAGGATGCCGATCCGGGGCATCGACGACCGGCCATCCGGATCGGCGGCCCCCGGCCGCAGCCAGGAGTGCGCCACGGCGCGGGGATCGCGGACCAGGTGGACGACGCGCAGGTCCAGCGATGGCACGTGCGCCAGCAGCACCAGGTAGGTCACCAGCTTCGAAGAATCGACGACCACCCGCCTGCCGCTCACGTCCAGCAGCCCCCGGTACATCCGGGCGGTCACCTCGAAGAAGGCGGGGGGAGCCGACTCGATGAGCCGCCTTCTCGTCCTGCGGCTCAGCAGGCGCCACGCCCCCTTGACCGGGAAGGCCCGGCGCAGGTACCGCACCACCTCCCGGATCTGGGCGTCGCTCAGGTCCCCGAAGCTGGCCCTGCCCACCGCCTGCCAGAACGCGCAGCGCGAGAAGCGGGCGCCGCACGAGCAGAGCCGGTCGTCGACCAGCCCCAGGGCCCACACCCCGCCGATCTCCCCGCCGCTGTGCAGCTGGCGGCCGCTGCCCAGCAGGCGGTCGAGCAGGGTGCTCCCGCTGCGCCCGAAGCCGGCGATGAACAGCACCGGCACCGGCGGGCCGCCGGCCGGGCCCGCCGGAACGGCGCCCTCGGCCCTCCGGCCCGGGATGACTTCGTGCCGCAGGGCCAATCCCCCCAAACGCCCGATCCATTGCCCGGAAGCGCCTGGATGAGCACGCGCGCGCCATTATCGGTCAGCCTGGCAGCGCTCACCCATCCGGCCCGGAGCGCGAATTCCCCATCCGCACCCTAGCCTCATGCGCCCGTCACCGGCCGTGAAACGCGGAAGAACCGCCGGCGCGGTCACCTCAGGTGCGGCAAACGCCACGGCACAGGTGCATTCTCGCCCGGACCGCCCGGCCGACCCGGCGCCGCCCCCGGATCGGCGGCAGGCCGGGCCCTCGCCCCGCGGATCCTGGCGGAACGCTACCGGCCCAGGCGGCGCGCCGGCGGCCGGGTGCTCACCGGCGGGGCCATGGCGGCGGCGAAACCCGGCTTGATCACCGTGTTGATCAGGTCCAGGCGCTCGTCGAACGGGGCGAACGCGCTCTTCATCGCGTTGATGGTCAGCCACTGGATGTCCGCCCAGCCGTACCCGAACGCCTGGACCAGCGCGGCGAACTCGCTCGACAGGCTGACCGCGCTCATCAGCCGGTTGTCGGTGTTCACCGTGACCCGGAACGACAGGCGGCGCAGCAGGCCGATCGGGTGCTCGGCGATCGACCGGGCCGCGCCGGTGTGCACGTTGGACGACGGGCACATCTCCAGCGGGATCCGGCGGTCCCGGATGTAGGCGGCGAGGCGGCCGAGCCTGGCGGTGCCGTCCGGCTCCACCGTGATGTCATCGATGATCCGCACGCCGTGGCCGAGGCGCTCGGCCCCGCACCACTGCACGGCCTCCCAGATCGACGGCAGGCCGAACCCCTCGCCCGCGTGGATCGTGATGTGGAAGTTCTCCCGGGCCACGTACTGGAACGCGTCCAGGTGGCGGCTGGGCGGGCTGCCCGCCTCGGCGCCGGCGATGTCGAAACCGACGACCCCGTGGTCGCGGTGGCGCACCGCGAGCTCGGCGATCTCCAGCGACCGGGCCGCCGTCCGCATCGCGGTGAGCAGCCCGTAGACGCGGATGGGCCGGCCGGCGCTGCCCGCGGCGAACCCCTCGAGGACCGCCTCGACCACCTCGTCCAGGCTCAGCCCACCCTCGACGTGCAGCTCGGGGGCGAACCGGACCTCCGCGTAGACGACGCCGTCGGCGGCGAGGTCCTGCGCGCACTCGGCGGCGACCCGGACCAGGGCCTGGCGGCTCTGCATGACCGCCACGGTGTGGCGGAACCCCGCCAGGTAATGCTCCAGCCTGCCGTGCTCCGCGGCCGATGCCGCCATCCACGCGCCGAGCTCGCCCGGGTCGGTGGTGGGCAGCCCCCGGTAGCCGCCCTGCTCGGCCAGCTCGACGATGGTCGCCGGGCGCAGGCCGCCGTCCAGGTGATCGTGGAGCAGCACCTTCGGCACCCGGCGGATCGCATCCAGCGAGGGCGAGGTCGCGTCCAGGGTCGCGGTCATGGCGCTCATTGTCGCGCACGGCGGCGTCCGCCGGGCTGGCGGATCCTGCCGATGATCAGCGGCCCGGGCTCCGGGCGCTGCGGCCCGATCGCGACGGCGCCGTCCAGCGCCGCGAGGGCGCCGTCGAACCGGGCCGGGTCGTCGGCGCGCAGCTCCAGCAGCGGCTGCCCGGCCGCCACCGGATCGCCCGGCTTGGCCAGGCACAGCACCCCAGCTCCGGGGCTGACCGGGTCCTCCTTCCGCGCCCGGCCGGCCCCGAGCCGCCAGGCCGCGGTGCCGACCGCGAGCGCGTCCAGCCGCAGCAGCCAGCCGGAGGCATCCGCCGCGACCCGCCTGGCGTGCGCGGCGGACGGGAGCGGGGCGTCGGGGTCGCCGCCCTGGGCGGCGACCATCTGGCGGAACTTCGCCAGCGCCCGGCCGTCGGCCAGGGCGGCCGCCGGGTCGGCCGCGATCCCGGCCAGGGCCAGCATCTCCCGCGCCAGCGCCAGGGTCACCTCGACCAGGTCGGCGGGCCCGCCGCCGCGCAGCACCTCGATGGCCTCGGCGACCTCCACCGCGTTCCCGACCGCGCGGCCGAGCGGGGCGTCCATCGCGGTGAGCAGCGCGGTCGTCCGCACCCCGTGGCCGGCGCCGAGCTCGGTCATCGCGCGCGCCAGCTCCCTGGCCCGGGCCAGGTCCCGCATGAACGCGCCGCTGCCCACCTTGACGTCGAGCACCAGCGCCGCGGTGCCCTCGGCGATCTTCTTCGACATGATCGAGCTGGCGATCAGCGGGATCGACTCGACGGTCCCGGTGACGTCTCGGAGGGCATAGAGCTTGCGGTCGGCGGGCGCCAGGTCCTCCCCGGCCGCCGCGATCACCGCGCCGACGGAGGAGAGCAGGCGAGCGAATTCGCTCCCCCGGAGGCCGGCCCGCCAGCCGGGGATCGCCTCCATCTTGTCGAGGGTGCCGCCGGTGTGCCCCAGGCCCCGGCCGGACAGCTGCGGCACGGCGGCGCCGCAGCTGGCGACGAGCGGGACGAGGATCAGCGAGACCTTGTCGCCCACCCCGCCCGTGGAGTGCTTGTCCACGGTCGGCGCCGGCACCCCGCTGAGGTCGAGCCGCCGGCCGGAGCCGATCATCGCGTCGGTCCACGCGCTCAGCTCAGCCCGGTTCAGGCCGCGGAAGAAGATGGCCATCGCCAGCGCCGCCATCTGCTCGTCGGCGACCTCCCCGGCGGTGTACGCGGAGATCAGCCAGCGGATCTGCCCGGCCGTCAGCGTGCCGCCGTCCCGCTTGGCCCGGATCAGGTCGACCACCGCCGGTGCGCGCCCGGGCGCCGGAGCCGGGCCGTCCGCGGCCCGGGCCGCCTCAGTCACCGTGGTCGCGGCGCTCGGCCAGGTCGGTCCCGGTGAAGGCGTCAGGCAGCAGCTCGCCCAGCCGCCGCGGCCCGCCGTGCGAGTCGATCAGCAGGCCGGGGCCGCCCGCCTCGAGCAGCAGCTGCCGGCACCGGCCGCACGGCACCAGCGGCGCGCCGTCCCCCGCGACCACGCTCACCGCGACCAGCCTGCCCGCCCCGGCCGCGTGCAGCGCGCTCACCAGGCCGCACTCGGCGCACAGGGTCAGGCCGAAGGACGCGTTCTCCACGTTGCAGCCGGTCACCACCGTCCCGGCGGTCGTCTGCCCGGCCGCGCCGACCCGCAGCCGCGAATACGGGGCGTAGGCATTGGCCGCGGCCGCCGCCGCGGTCGCTCGCAGCGCGGGCCAGTCGGTCGTCATCGGGCATCTCCCAGCTTCGGGTCAATCCCCGCCTTCCCGGCAACTTGCCAGCAGAGTATTCCATTGCCCCGGCGGCCGCGCGGGCCTGCCGGCACCGGCCACCGGGCGCGCCGGGACCGGGACCCGGCCCCTGTCGTCGGCAGGCCGCAGCCGCCCGCGAGCCGGCGGTACCGCCGATCAGGCGGCTCCAGCCGTGCGGCGAGCCGAGCTGAGCCGCCTGGCGAACTGCGCCAGCGTCGCCGAGTCGTTCCCGCCGATCGCGAGCGCCTGGCTCATCAGCCCGGCGGCGTACTCGGCGCGGCTCGTGGTCGGCCAGTAGCCGTAGCCCCGGCCTTCCTTCTTGCGGGCCAGCCATCCCTTGGCGTGCAGCCTGCTCATCACCGTGAGCACGGTCGTGTAGGCGACCGGGTGCGCAGGCCGCAGCCGCTGCTGCACCTCACCCGGGTGCAGCGGGCATGGCGAGGCCCAGGCCAGGTCCATGACCGCCAGTTCCAGTTCGCCGAACGACCGCACGCACGCCCCGCCTGGCCCGATGTCGCCCATGCCGCGTCTCCCCTGTTGCCGCCAAGCCCGGTGATGTCTCCTGGGTCACATTCCCGCCGGCCTGGTGACGCTCCCACCACAGGAAGTTCCCGAGGCCGAAGGCCAATGTCTCCTGGGTCACATTCCCGCCGGCCTGGTGACGGCTCCCAGGGACCTTCGTCCCGACTCGCCAGGCCCACGGTCACCGGGGCGGAGCCCGCGGCTGCCGCCGCACCGCCAGCACCATGCGTATCGATTTCACAACGGGCCCGGATCGCCGGGCTCGCCCGCTTCCGCGGGCACCTGGTAGGTATTAGATTCCGATCAGCCCGGGGGGATCCCGGGGGTACTTGCGTGCCCTGGCCGGCCGGGGCGGGTCAGCGCGCCGTGCGTACCGCGGCAGCCCGCCGCCCCCGCAGAGGAGGTTCCCGTGAGACGGACGGTCAAGACCCTTGCCGCGCTGAGCGCCGTGGGGCTGCTCGCCGCGGGCTGCGCCAAGCCCGCGCCGAGTACGACGGCGACGAAGGCCAAGTTCCTCGGCTGCATGGTCACCGACACCGGCGGCATCAACGACAAGTCGTTCAACCAGACCTCCTGGCAGGGCATGAAGGCGGCCCAGGCGGCCGAGCCGGACAAGATCACCGTGCGGTACCTGCAGTCCACGTCGCCCTCGGACTACGCCACGAACATCAGCACGTTCCTCGGCGAGAAGTGCGGGATCATCGTGACGGTCGGCTTCCTCATGGGAGCCGCCACCCAGCAGGCGGCCGCGGCCAATCCCAAGCAGAAGTTCGCGATCGTCGACTGCTCCTACGCCTCCTTCTGCCTGCCGACCAAGCCCGGCGGCAAGCTCAGCAATATCGACCAGCTGGTCTTCAACACGGTCCAGGACGCGTTCCTCGGCGGCTACCTGGCGGCCGGGATGACCAAGACGGGGAAGGTCGCCACCTACGGCGGCGAGAAGTTCGGCACGGTCACGATCTACATGGACGGCTTCTGGGACGGCGTGCAGTACTACAACGCGCAGCACCACACCCACGTCCAGGTGCTCGGCTGGAGCGAGCCGAAGCAGAACGGCGTGTTCGCCGGGAGCTTCACCAACCTGACAGCCGGGGAGACCATCGCCGACACGTTCATTCACGAGGGCGCCGACATCATCTTCCCGGTGGCCGGCGGCGTCGGCCTGGGCAGCGCCAAGGCCGTGCAGGCCGCGGACGCCGCGGGCAAGAAGGTCAGCATGTTCTGGGTGGACACCGACGGCTGCGTCAGCGCCGCGGCCTACTGCCCGTACTTCATCACCAGCGTGGAGAAGGGGATCGCGAGCGCGGTGAAGACCGCGGTGCTCGAGGCCGCGAACGGCACCTTCCACGGCGGTACCTACGTGGGCACGCTGGCCAATGGCGGCGCCGTCCTCGCGCCGTTCCACGACTGGGCGAGCAAGGTCCCCGCCGGCCTGCAGGCCGAGCTGAAGGCCGTCGAGCAGGAGATCATCAGCGGCAAGATCTCCCCGGCCACCAAGAGCCCGGTGTAGCGGGCCCGCGCCCGGTGGCAGGCACCGCCCGGCTGGCGGCGGCCCGCGGCGCGGGCCGCCGCCAGCGGACGGAGGGAAACTGCCGGTGAAGCTTGAACTTCGCGGCATCACGAAGCGCTTCGGCAGCCTGGTTGCCAATGACCACATCGACCTGATCGTTCAGCCGGGCGAGATCCGCGCGCTGCTCGGCGAGAACGGGGCGGGCAAGACCACGCTCATGAACGTCCTGTACGGGCTGGCCCAGCCGGACGAGGGCGAGATCCTGATCGACGACGAGGCGGTGGTCATCCGCTCGCCGCGCGACGCCATCCGGGCGAGGATCGGCATGGTGCACCAGCACTTCATGCTCGTGCCCGTGTTCACGGTCGCGGAGAACGTGACGCTCGGCGTGGAGCGGGTCCGCGGCCCGGGCTTTCTCGACCGCGGGCGCGCCCGCCGCGACGTCCTGGCGCTGTCGGAGCGCTTCGGCCTGGCCATCGACCCGGACGCCCTGGTGGAGGACCTTCCGGTCGGCGTGCAGCAGCGGGTGGAGATCATCAAGGCGCTGCTGCGCGACGCCAGCGTGCTCGTGCTCGACGAGCCCACGGCGGTGCTCACGCCGGGCGAGACCGACGACCTCTTCCGGATCATGCGCGAGCTGCGCGAGGGCGGCCGGTCGATCATCTTCATCTCCCACAAGCTGAGGGAGGTCCAGGCGATCGCCGACGCGATCACCGTGATCCGCCGCGGCCGGGTCGTGGCCGAGCGGCCGCCCAGCGCGAGCGACGCCGAGCTGGCCTCGCTCATGGTCGGCCGGCCCGTGCAGCTGCGGGTGACCAAGGCCCCGGCATCGCCGGGCGAGGTCGTGCTGGAGGTGCGGGACCTGAACGTCCGCGGCGGGCGCGGCGAGCACTCCGTGCGCGGCGTCTCCTTCCAGGTCCGGGCCGGCGAGATCCTGGGGGTGGCGGGCGTGCAGGGCAACGGGCAGACCGAACTGTGCGAGGCGCTGATGGGGCTGCGGCCCGCCACGGGCACCGTCCTGCTCGGCGGCACCGACATCAGCGGCGCGCCGACCCGCGACCGGCTCCGGGCGGGGATCGGCTACATCCCGGAGGACCGGTCACAGGATGGCCTGATCAGCGAGTTCTCGGTGGCCGACAACCTGATCCTCGACGTGCACGACCAGGCGCCCTACGCCTCCGGCCTGGCGCTGGACCTCGCAGCGATCCGCGAGGCCGCGCGGGAGCGCGTCGCCGAGTACGACGTGCGGGCCACGTCCGTGCTCACGCCGGCCGGGACGCTGTCGGGCGGCAACCAGCAGAAGGTCGTGGTGGCCAGGGAGATGGGCCGGGACGTGCGCCTGCTGATCGCCAGCCAGCCCACCCGGGGCCTGGACGTGGGCTCGATCGAGTTCGTCCACAAGCGCCTGGTGGCGCAGCGGGACGCGGGCGCCGCGGTGCTGATCATCTCCTCCGAGCTCGAGGAGATCTACGCGCTGGCCGACCGGATCGCGGTCATGTACGAAGGCAGGATCGTCGCGTTCTGCTCGCCAGCCATCGAAGAGCACGAGCTTGGCCTGCTCATGGCCGGCGCCGGAGCCGCGGCGCCGGACGGGGCGGCCTGGCCGGCCCCGGCGGCCCGGCCAGGCGGGCCAGGCGGCTCCGGCGGGCCAGCCTCACCGGGTGAGCCGGAGCGGTCATGAGCGACCAGGCAGCAGCAGGTCCCGCGGACGCGGACGCCACCTCGGCCGAGCGGCAGGATCAGGGCGCCGCGCCGGCCGCCCCGGCGGGCGGCCCGCGGCCGCTGACCGGGCGCGCGATCATCCAGGCGATCACGGAGGGCAGCCCGGCCGTGATCACCATCCTGGCGTTCGTCGTGGCGCTGGTGATCGGCGGGGTACTGATCGTCGCGAGCGACCCGGTGGTGCTGCGCGCCTGGGCATCCTTCGGCTACGCGCCGGGGGCCGCGCTCGCCGCCACCTGGGACTCGGTGAGCGCCGCCTACTCCGCCCTCTTCGAGGGCGCGGTCTTCAGCCCGGCAACGATCGCGGCCGCGTTCCACGGCGGGTCCATCGCCGCGGTCTTCTACCCGCTCTCGCTGACCGCGTTCGAGGCCACCCCGCTGATCCTCACCGGCCTGTCGGTCACGGTCGCGTTCCGGGCCGGCATGTTCAACATCGGCGCCGCCGGGCAGTGGATCGGCGGCGCGCTCGTGGCCACCTGGCTGGGTGTCGACGTGAGCCTGCCGGTCGTGGTACACGCCGTCGCCTGCGTGGCCGGCGCGCTGGTGGGCGGGGCGGTGATCGGCTGGATCGTGGGCGAGATCAAGGCGCGCACCGGCGCCCACGAGGTGATCCTCACGATCATGCTCAACTACGTCATGTACAACCTGCTGTCGTTCCTGCTGACCAGCCGGGCCGCGCTCCAGGCGCCGAACCAGACCAACGCGGTCGCGCCCAACCTCGCCCCGAACGCGATGCTCCCCCGCGCCGGCGGGCCGCCGCCGCAGGTCGGCGCCGGCTTCCTGATCGCGGTCGCCGCCGCGGCGGTGACCGCCTGGCTGCTGTCCCGGACGACGATCGGATTCCGGTTCCGCGCCGTGGGCGCGAGCCCGAGCGCGGCGCGCAGCGCCGGCATCTCCGTCGAGCGGGTCTGGGTGCTGGCGTTCCTGATCGCCGGCGCCCTCGCCGGCCTGTCGGCGGCGACGATCGTCCAGGGTCAGACTCAGCCGCTGACGTTCAACAGCTACGGCAGCTACGGCTTCGACGGCATCACCGTCGCGCTGCTCGGCCGGGCCAGGCCCTGGGGCGTGGTCCTGGCCGGACTGCTGTTCGGCGCCCTCGACGGCGGCGGGACGCTGATGGCGGCCGCGACCGGGGTGCCGTCGGACGTCGTAGACGTCATCAAGGGCCTGATCGTCCTGTTCGTCGCCGCGCCGCCGCTGATCCGGCTGCTGTTCCGGCTGCGCGCGCCGGGCGGCGCCGGGCCGCAGGCGCTCGCGCCGAAGGGGTGGACCGGGTGACCGCGCTGACCGCCGGCGTGCCGGCCCCGGCCGCCGCGAACCGCAGGTACCTCGCCGCGGGCACGTTCGCCCTGCTCGGCCTGCTCGACGTCGCGGTCTTCGGCCTGCTCGCTCACCGCGGCGACGCGGTCTTCGCGCTCTCGCTGCCCGGGGCCTCGCCCCGCCTGCCCGCGATCCGCGTGCCGGGCAGGCAGTTCTGCTACGTGCTCGGCGGGATCTCGCTCGGCCTGGCTGCCGTCCGCGCCGCCGCCGACCTCGGCCGGGCCGGCCGACGGCTGACCGTCTCCGCGGCGCTCGCCTGCTTCCTGCTCGCGCTGCTGTCCTGGGCCGACGCGGGCAACCCGGTCGGGCCGCTGCAGGTCGTCGACCTGCTGCAGGGCACGCTCACCGCCTCGGTGCCGCTGGTGCTCGGCGCGCTGTCGGGCCTGCTGTGCGAGCGCGCCGGCGTGATCAACATCGCGATCGAAGGGCAGCTGCTGTTCGGCGCGTTCACCGGCGCGGCGGTGGCGAGCGTCACCGGCGGCGTCTGGCTCGGCCTGATCTCCGGCTCCCTGGCCGGCGGCCTGCTCGGGGCGGTCCTGGCGGTCTTCGCGATCATGTTCCTGGTGGACCAGATCATCCTCGGCGTGGTGCTCAACGTGATCGCGCTCGGGCTCACCAACTACCTGTACGACCGGATCATGATCCCGTACGCCAGCACCTTCAACACCGGCAACACGTTCACCCCGGTCAGGATCCCGGTCCTGGGCAGCCTGCCGGTCATCGGGCCGGTGTTCTTCGACTCGAACGTGTTCCTCTACCTCACCTACGCGCTCATCCTGGTGATCCAGGTCGCGCTGTTCCGCACCCGGTGGGGGCTGCGCGTGCGGGCCGTCGGCGAGCATCCCGTGGCCGCCGACACGGTCGGCATCAGGGTGCTGTGGGTGAGGTACCGCAACGTCATGCTCGGCGGGCTGGTGGCCGGAATCGGCGGCGCCTACCTGACCATCGGGTCGGTTGGCTTCTTCACCTCCGACATCAGCTCCGGCATGGGCTACATCGCGCTGGCCGCCATGATCTTCGGACGGTGGACGCCGCTCGGCTCGGTCGCCGCCGCGCTGCTGTTCGGGTTCAGCACCCAGCTTGCCACCGAGCTCGGCAGCCTGCAGGTCCCGGTCTCCTCGTTCATCCTGCTGATGGCGCCCTACGTGGCGACGATCATCGCGGTGGCCGGGCTGGTCGGGCGGGTGCGGGCGCCGGCCGCCGACGGCAAGCCGTACGTGAAGGCCTGACCGGGGCAGCCGCTACCCTGCTGCGAGTGAGGAAGAGGTGACCGACCCCTACACGGCCGCGCGCCAGAGCGCGGCGCGCCTTGCCCGCCTCTCCGGCCAGCCAGGGCACGACGTGGCCGTCGTGCTCGGCTCCGGCTTCGCCGCAGCGGCCGACGCCCTCGGCGAGCCGGCGGCCGAGTTCCCGCTCGGTGAGCTCGGCGGCTTCCCGCCGCCGACCGTGCCCGGTCACGCCGGCCTCGGCCGGTCGGTGCGGCTCGGCCCGCTGCGCGTGCTCGTCCTGCTCGGCCGCCTCCACCTGTACGAGGGGCACCCGGTCCACGTGGTCGTCCACGGGGTGCGCACCGCGGTCGCCGCGGGCTGCCGCGCCGTCGTGCTCACCAACGCCTCGGGCGGCATCAACCCCGCGTATGCCGTGGGCCAGCCGGTGCTGATCAGCGACCACCTGAACCTCACCGGGCGCTCGCCGCTCGCCGGCCCCGAGCCGCCGCCCGGCTGCGGATCGCGGTTCGCCGACCTGTCCGACCTGTACTCGGCGCGGCTGCGGGGCCTGGCCAGGCGAGCGGACCCCGGCCTGGCCGAGGGGGTCTACGCCGCACTGCCCGGCCCGCACTACGAGACGCCCGCCGAGATCCGGATGCTCCGCGCCGCGGGCGCCGACCTGGTCGGAATGTCCACCGCGCTGGAGGCGATCGCCGCGCGCCACCTCGGCGCCGAGGTGCTCGGCCTGTCCCTGGTCACCAACCCGGCGGCGGGGCTGTCCGCGGCCGGGCTCGGGCACGCCGAGGTGATCGCCGCGGGCCGCCGGTCCGCCCCGGCGGTCGGCGCCCTGCTCCGCGAGATCCTGCCGGGCGCGCTGGACGGTGACCCGGGCGGCGGGAGGCCGTCGTGATCGGGGACGAGCTGCGCGACCAGGTGATGGCGTGGATCGCCGACGACCCCGATGAGGGCGACCGCGCCGAGCTCGCCGCCCTGCTCGGCGCGGCGCGGTCCGGCCCCGGCGACGCGGCGGAGCGGGCCGCCGCCGAGCTCGCCGACCGGTTCGCCGGGCGGCTGGAGTTCGGCACCGCCGGACTGCGCGGTGCCGTCGGCGCCGGGCCCAACCGGATGAACCGAGCCGTCGTCCGCGCCACCACCGCCGCGCTGGCCGGCTGGCTGCGTTACGTGGACCCGGCCGCGACCAGCTCCGGCGTCGTGATCGGCTGCGATGCGCGGCACCGGTCGGAGGAGCTCGCCCAGGAAGCCGCCTGCGTGCTGGCCGGGGCCGGGATCCCCGCGCTCCTGCTGCCCCCGCGCCAGCCCACGCCGCTGCTCGCGTTCGCGGTCAGGCACCTGCGCGCCGCCGCCGGCATCATGATCACGGCAAGCCACAACCCGGCGCCCGACAACGGCTACAAGCTCTACCTCAGCGATGGCGCCCAGATCGCGCCCCCCGCCGACCTGGAGATCGAGGCGGCGGTCCGCGCGCTCGGGCCGCTGTCCCGCGTGCCCGTCGCCGCGCCGGGAGACCGGCTGATCACCGAGCTCGGCGACGAGGTCGCGGCCGCCTACCTGGACGCGGTCTGCGCCGCCGCACGCGCCCCGCGCGGCGCCGCCTGGCTGCGCTACGTCTACACGCCGCTGCACGGCGTCGCGGGCGAGCTCGCGCTGCGGGCCTTCGAGCAGGCCGGATTCCCGCCCCCGGACCTGGTCGAGGCGCAGGCCAAGCCGGACCCGGACTTCCGGACGGTCGCCTCGCCGAACCCGGAGGAGCACGCCACGCTGGACCTCGCGCTTGCCCAGGCGCGGCGGACCGGCGCGGACCTGGTGCTCGCCCACGACCCGGACGGCGACCGGCTCGCGGTGGCCGTCCCCGACGACCGGGCACCGGGCGGCTGGCGCCAGCTCACCGGCGACCAGGTCGGGGCGCTGCTCGGCGCCTACCTGCTCGGCCGGGACGCGGCACGCGAGCAGGCGGCGCCGCAGGACCGGGCCGCCCAGGCAGGCGACGCCGCGGCGGAGGGCGGCCGGGGACGGCGGCCGCTGGTGGCCTCCACGATCGTGTCGGCGACGATGCTGGCCGGCATCGCGGCGGCGGCGGGCGCCCGGTACGTCGAGACGCTCACCGGGTTCAAGTGGATCGCCAGGGCCGGCGACCTGCGGCCCGAGTGCCGGTTCGTGTTCGGCTACGAGGAGGCCCTCGGCTACTGCGTCGGCACGACGGTCCGGGACAAGGACGGGATCGGAGCCGCGCTCGCGGTGCTCGGCCTGGCCGCCAGGGCCAGGGCGGGCGGCGAGTCGCTGCTTGAGGCCTATGACGCGCTGGAGGTCGCCCACGGCGTGCACCTGACCGAGCAGGTCACCGTGGCGACGCGGGAACCGGTCCACGTGATGGCGCGGCTGCGGGCGGCGAGCCCGTCCGAGCTGGCGGGTGAGCCCGTGACCTCGTTCACCGACCTGACCGGCGGCACCGCGGACCTGCCATCGGCCGACGTGCTGCGCTTCCGGATGCGCGGCGCCCGGGTGGTGATCCGCCCGAGCGGCACCGAGCCGAAGATCAAGGCGTACCTGCAGGTCGTCGAGCCGGTCATCGCCGGGCGGCTGGACGAGGCCAGGCGGGCTGCCCGTGCCAGGATGGACCCGCTGCGGCAGGCCGTGCGCGAGCTGCTCGACGGCTAGCGGCACGGGGCACCCATGACACCCCCGGGCCGGCGTGGCAAGCTCAAGGCTATGACCAGCACCGGACACGACGGCCACGATGACCTTCAGGCGCACCACGATCGCCACGAGCACCACCCTCACCCGCGCGATGCCGAGCACGACGCCGCCTGCGAGATCGCGCACGGAACCGTGCCCGCGCCGCCCGCGGACCGGTCCCTGGTCGCGGTCTTCGCCACCCCGGTCGCCCGGTACCTGCTGCGCTACGCCGCCGACGCCGGCTACCGGACGGTGCTCGTGGAGCCCGACGCGCAGCTGGCGAAGGAGGCGGCCGGGGACGGCCTGGACGTGCGCGCCGCGATCGACTCGGTGCCGGATGCGGGGACCGACGTGGTGGTGACCGACCACCACAGGGAGGAGATCGGGGTGGTGCTCAGGGACGCGCTCGCCACCCCTGCCCGCTGGGTCGGGATCATGGGCAGCCCGCGGGTCGAGCCGCCGCACGTCGAGGCGCTTGCCCTGCTCGGCGTGGAACCCGACGAGGTCGCCCGGGTGCACCGGCCGATCGGCCTCAATATCGGCTCGAAGACGCCGCCGGAGATCGCGATCTCCACGCTGGCCGGGCTGATCGCCGACCGGAACGGCTGCCCGGGCGGGTTCGACTTCCGGTAGCGGCGGCGGGCGGTGTCGGGGAATCCTCGCGGCGAGCGGGCCCGCCCGGGGCGGCCGGCCGTCCCCGGCTCCCGGGCGCCGCGGCCCCAGCCCGCACCAGGGAACCAGCCCGCACCAGGGAACCAGCCCGCACCGGGGAACCAGCAGGCGCCAGTGCCGCTCGGGCGCAAGCTGGGCATCGGCGAGGATGACGAGGTGGCCGTGGTCGGCGCGCCGGACGGGTTCGCCGACCGGCTCGCGGCGGAGGTCGGCGACCGCGCGATCATCCGCGCCGCCCTCGAGGACGCCCCGCTGTTCGACGTGATCGTCGCGTTCGTGACGAGCCGCGCCGAGCTCCAGGAGATGACCGGCCGGCTGCGCGCCCGGATGGCCCCCGCCTGCGGCCTGTGGATCGCCTGGCCCAAGCGGGCCTCCGGGGCGCGCACCGACCTCAGCGACGAGGCGGTCAGGCGAGCCGCCCGGGCTGCCGGCCTGGTCGACACCAAGGTCTGCGCGATCGACCAGACCTGGTCGGCGCTGCGCCTGGTGATCCCCCGCGACCAGCGGCCCCGCCCCGGGAGCGCTGCGCCGGCGGCAGGCGCTACGCCGGCTGCATCAGCCGACGCGCCGCCTCCGTGATGCTGCCGCTGAGCGACGGGTAGACCGCGAAGGTCTGGGCGACCTGCTCGGCGGTGAGCTGCTGCTCGACCGCGAGCGAGACCGCGAGGATCAGCTCGCTGGCCCGCGGCGCGACGATGACGCCGCCGAGCACGATGCCGCTGTGCGGCGTGGTGAACAGCTTGACGAACCCGTCGTCGAGCCCGTCCATCTTGGCCCGGGCATTGGTGCCCAGCGGCAGCTTGACGGTCCGCGCGCGCACCGCGCCGCTGTCCGTCTCGGCCTGGCTGACCCCGACGGTGGCGATCTCCGGCTCGGTGAAGATCGTCGCGGCGACATGCCCGAGCCGCAGCGGTTTCACCGCCTCGCCCAGCGCGTGCCACATCGCGATCCTGCCCTGCATCGCGGCGACCGAGGCGAGCATCCAGACCCCGGTGCAGTCCCCGGCCGCGTACACGCCGGGCACCGACGTCCGCGAGACCCGGTCGACGGTGATGAACCCCCGCTCGTCCATGGCGACGCCTGCCTCGCCGAGCCCGATTCCCTCGGTGGCCGGAGCGACGCCGACGGTCAGCAGGCAGTGCGATCCGCAGACGGTCCGCCCGTCGTCCAGGCCGACCTCCACGCCGTCGCCGGAGCGCCGGGCGAACGCCGCCCTGGACCGGCTGAGCACCCGCATGCCGCGGCGCCGGAACACGTCCTCCACCACCACGGCCGCGTCGGCGTCCTCGTTCGGCAGCACGCGCTCGCGCGAGGAGACCAGCGTGACCCGCGAGCCGAGCGCCTGGTAGGCGCTGGCGAACTCCGCCCCGGTCACCCCGGAGCCGACCACGACCAGCTCGCCCGGCAGTTCCGTCAGGTCGTACAGCTGCCGGCAGGTGAGCAGCCGGTCGCCGTCGGGTTCCGCGCCGGGCAGCACCCGGGGCCGCGCCCCGGTGGCGATCAGCACGGTGTCCGCCTGGATCCGCCGGCCGCCGGCGGCCACGAGCCCGGGCCCGGCCAGCCTGCCCCGGGCGGCCACCACCTCGACCCCCTCGGCCTGCAGCCGGGCGGCCACGTCGGCGGACTGCGCCGCCGCCAGCGCGCGGACGCGGGCGTTCAGCTGCCGGGCATCCACCCGCGCGCGGCCCTGGCGCCCGGCCCGGTCCCCGGGCCCCGGCCGGCCACCGCTCGCCGTCCCGTCCCGGCGTCCCGGCCCGTCACCGCGGCCGCGGGCCGGGCCGGGATCACGCTCCGGCCCGCCCGCCACCACGCGGACGCCGAGATGGGGAGCCTCCTCGACCGCCGCCAGCAGGCTCGACGTGGCGATCAGCGTCTTGGACGGAACGCAGTCGGTCAGCACGCACGAGCCGCCGAGGCCGCTCTCCTCGATCAGGGTCACCTGGGCGCCGAGCTGCGCGGCGACCAGGGCAGCCTCGTACCCTCCGGGACCTCCGCCGATGATCGCCACGCGCGGGCGCGGTTGCCTCACGTTCCCCCCATCCGATCACATCCAGGGCAGCGCCCCGCCGGCCGGCGATTGCCCGGGCAAGGCCGCTCCGCCGGGGACATCCTGACCACTCGCGCCGCTCTGGCCTCGTACGCTAGTCAACCATGGCGTTGTACGCGGCCTACGGCAGCAACATGGACGCGGCCCAGATGGCGCGACGCTGCCCGCACTCGCCGCAGGCGGGCATCGGCTGGCTGGAAGGCTGGCGGCTCACCTTCGGCGGCGCGGATCTGGGCTGGGAGGGCGCGCTGGCCACCGTCGTGGAGGACGCCGGATCCCGCGTGTTCGTCGTGCTCTACGAGGTCAGCCCGGCCGACGAGGAGACGCTGGACAGCTGGGACGGGGCGACGCTCGGCTACTACCGCAAGCTGAAGGTTCGGGTGGCGACTCTCGACGGCGACGTGCTCGCCTGGCTGTACGTGCTCAACGACTACGAGGGCGGGCTCCCCTCCGCGCGGTACCTGGGGATCGTCGCCGATGCCGCCGAGGCCGCCGGGGCGCCGGCGGACTACGTCCGCGAGCTGCGGGCCCGGCCGTGCACCTCGATCGGAGCGTGAGCCCGGTGGGCCGGGCCCGGCGGATGACGGGCCGGCTCAGCGGATGAGCTGCGCGATCGCCAGGGCGATCCCGGGGGCGACGATCGCGGCGAGCGGCTGCCACGCCCACCGGGCGGTCAGCGTCTCGGGCCGCTGGCCGGCCGCGGACACGGCCGCGCCGGCGCCCGCCGCGCCGGCTCCGGCACCAGCAGCGGCGCGGGCCTTCGCCTCCTCTGCCATCCGCGCGAGCTCGCGCGCGAACACCTCGGCCGGCTGCGCCTTGGCCATCTGGCGCGCGGGCTCGGGCAGCCGGTCGTAGCTCGCCGGGCGGCTGCCCGAGCCCCGGTCCCAGCGCAGCCCCCGCAGCTGCGCCCTTGCCCGGGCCCGGCGCGGCGAGGACAGCGCCCAGCTGTACACGGTCTTGTCCTTCTGCGGCGCCGGCCGGGCGCACTGCACCTCGACCGAGTCCCCGAGGAATATCCCGTTCACCGCGCTCCACGGGATGTGGAACCGGCGCAGCGGGTTGAGCACCTCGATGCCGGACTCGCCGGCGAGCACGCGCGGCCACAGCGTGCAGGCGTAGACGACGCCGGTCACGGTGAGCACGCCGAGCCCGAATCTGAGCGAGAGCAGGTCGTGTCCCTGAACCGCCAGGTCGCCCAGGCCGAAGAGGGCCACGGCCACCCAGCCCCACCAGATGACGAGGGGAGCCACCATCCGGTAGACGAGCCTGCCGTCGGCCGTGCGCCGCCCCGCGGTCACCGGCAGGTCCCCGGCAGCGGCGCGCTTGTCGGGTGCGGACACGTTCGTTGCTGCTCCGGCATCAGGGTCGGGCGTTCACCGACCAGGATATGCCCGCCCGGCCCGGGCACGCGCCGGCCCGGCGGGCGCGGCGCCGCCGGCCGCCCCGGCTAATAACGGTCCGGCGAGCGCGGCGCCGCCCGCGGCCCCGGCCGCCTCACCGTCCGCCCTCCTCGCGAGCGGGCCGCCCGCCCCGCCCGCGAGCGACCCGCCCGCCGCGCCCCCGGCAGCGCCCATGGTCGCCCCCGTCAGCCGCGCCGGCCCGCCCGCGGGGCCCGCGCCGTTGCCCGGGCCGATCGCGGTCAGCGCGGTGGCGGACATCACCCGGACGCCCACGCCTATGCACCGCTCGTCCACGTCGAACATCGGCTGGTGGATGTCGAACTCGTCCACCGAGCCGGGCCGGCGGGTGCCGAGCCGGAACAGGCTCCCCGGGATCGACTCCAGGTACCAGGCGAAGTCCTCCCCGCCCAGGCTCTGCGGCGCCTGCGTGACCGCTCCGGGGCCGAGCACCCGGTCGGCGGCGGCCGCGATCATCGCCGTGCTCGCCGCGTCGTTCACCGCCGGGGGCACGCTCCGCACGTAGCTGAGGTCTCCGGTCAGCCCGTACGCGCTGGTGACCGACTCCACCAGGGCCTTGAGCATCTCGGGGGCCGCGTGCCAGGCGCCGTCGTCCAGGCAGCGCACGGTCCCCTCAGCGACGCCGAGATCCGGGATCGCGTTCGCGACGGTGCCCGCGCTCACCTTGCCCCAGACCAGGCTGAGGCACGAGCGCGGGTCGATCCGCCGGGACAGCGCGGCCGGCAGCTCAGTGATGATCTTGCCGAGCGCGAAGACCAGGTCGGCGGTCAGGTGCGGCCGGGCCGTGTGCCCGCCCGGGCCGGAGAGCGTCACCTTGACCTTGTCGCAGGCGGCGGTGATCGCGCCGATCCTGGTGCCGACCTTGCCGACCTCCAGCTTGGGGTCGCAGTGCAGCGCGAAGATCCGGTCCACCGACGAGATGCCCCCGGCGGCGAGCACGTCGAGGGCGCCTCCGGGCACCTCCTCGGCGGGCTGGAAGATCAGCCGGACCTTGCCGGGCAGCGCGCCGGAGGCGGCCGCGCGGGCGAGGAACAGCCCGGTGCCGAGCAGGACCGAGGTGTGCACGTCGTGGCCGCAGGCGTGGCACGCCCCGGCGTTGAGGGACCGGTAGGGGACGTTCTTCTCGTCGGTGATCGGCAGCGCGTCGATGTCGGCGCGCAGCGCGACCGAGGCCTCGTCCCCGGCGCCGCCGCCGATGTCGGCGATCAGCCCGGTTCCCTTGGGCAGGATCGCCGGCCGCAGCCCCGCGGCCTCGAGGCGCAGCGCGATCTGGCGGGTCGTCCGGTGCTCGGCGTACCCCACCTCGGGGTGAGCGTGCAGGTCCCGCCGGAACTCGATCAGTTCCGCCTCGTGGGCGGCGAGGAACGCGTCGAGCTCCCCGGCCAGGTCATGCTCGGCCATGCCGCCTCCCCCGCGGCCCCCGTTCCGCCGGGGATGTTGCCCGGAACCGCCGGGCACAGAGCGTGTCCATGTGATCCTTCGCGCACTCGTCTCGACCCTGGCACCGCTGCGACGACGCGGAACCCGCGGTGCGCACGCGGGCGTGGCGATCCACGCCATCCTCCCGCCGGCCCAGGCCAGGGCCGCCCGCACCACTGGCCGGATCACGCGCTGACGCGGCGGCTCCCGCCGTGCCGACGCAGCGCCGGAGAGCACCCTCCCCCGCATCCCGCAGGCGGCGGGACGCGTCCCGGCACAGGTAAGCATCGTAGCGCCCGGACCGCCCGGGCGCGGGTGTTGCCCGATTGTGACCGCCCGGCGCCTTGCCGGGGCGGGTGTGCCCGGTTGTGACCGCCGGGGCCGTCCCGGCGCCGGGGCACGGCCGCCTGGGCCCGGCGCCGGGGCCGGGACCCGGCTAGGACGCATCGGCCGGCCGGTACACCCCCCAGACATCGCGCAGCGCATCGCACACCTCGCCGACCGTGGCCCGGGCCGCGAGCGCCTCGCGCAGCGGCGGGAGCACGTTCTCGCTGCCGGCGGCGGCCCGCCTGACCGCGTCCAGGCGCCGGCGCACCGCGCCGCCGTCCCGGGTGCGGCGCAGCCGGTCCAGGCGCCGCGCCTGCTCGGCCTCGATCGCCGGGTCCACCCGCAGCGGCTCGTACGCCCCGTCGCCGTCGGCTGTGAACCGGTTCACCCCGACGATCACCCGCTCCCCCGACTCGATCTGCTGCGCCACCTGGTAGGCCGACCGCTCGATCTCGGCCTTCTGGAAGCCGCGCTCGATCGCCGCCACCGCCCCGCCCATCTCGTCGATGGCGGCGATCAGCGCGGCGGCACGCTCCCGGATCAGCGCGGTCATCGACTCGATCGCGTACGAGCCGGCCAGGGGGTCGGCGGTCGCGGTGAGATCGGTTTCGTACGCCAGCACCTGCTGGGTGCGCAGCGCGAGGCGGGCCGCCTTCTCGGTGGGCAGCGCGAGCGCCTCGTCGTAGGCATTGGTGTGCAGTGACTGCGTCCCGCCCAGCACGGCGGCCAGGGCCTGGACGGTGACCCGCGCCAGGTTGACCTCCGGCTGCTGCGCGGTGAGCTGGACGCCCGCGGTCTGGGTGTGGAACCGCAGCATTGCCGAGCGCGGATCCCGCGCCCCGAACTCGTCGGCCATGATGTGCGCCCACAGCCAGCGCGCGGCGCGGAACTTGGCGACCTCCTCAAGGAGCGTGGTCCTGGCCACGAAGAAGAACGACAGCCGCGGCGCGAACCGGTCCACCGGCAGGCCCGAGCGCAGCGCCGTGCGCACGTATTCCTTGGCGTTGGCCAGGGTGAACGCGATCTCCTGCACTGGCGTCGCGCCTGCCTCGGCCATGTGGTAGCCGGAGATCGAGATGGTGTTCCACCGGGGCAGGCGCGCCCCGCAGTAGGCGAACGTGTCCGCGACCAGGCGCAGCGACGGCCCGGGCGGGAAGATGTAGGTGCCGCGCGCGATGTACTCCTTGAGGATGTCGTTCTGGATGGTGCCCGCGAGCTCGGCGGGCGCGACCCCCTGCTCCGCGGCGACCAGCTCATAGAGCAGGAGCAGCACCGCCGCCGGCGCGTTGATCGTCATCGACGTCGACACCTGCCCGAGCGGGATGCCGCGGAACAGCTCGCGCATGTCCTCGATCGAGTCGATCGCCACCCCGACCTTGCCGACCTCGCCGCGGGCCGCCGGCGCGTCGGAGTCGTACCCCATCTGCGTCGGCAGGTCGAACGCGACCGACAGCCCGGTGCCGCCCGCCGCGATCAGCTGCGCGTACCGGCGGTTGGAGTCCGCGGCCGTGGAGAACCCCGCGTACTGCCGCATCGTCCACGGCCGCGCGGTGTACATGCCCGGGTGGACCCCGCGGGTGAACGGGAAGCTCCCCGGCTCGCCCAGGTCCCGGCCGGGGTCGAAATCCGCCAGGTCCTTGGGGCGGTAGACGGGCTCGATGGGCTCACCCGACTCGGACATCCTCGCCATGGCACAAGGTTACGGCCGGCCTGCGCGCCCCCCGGGCGAGCGGCTGGCCTCTGGCCGGCCCGCTCCTGGGCGAGTCTTTGCGAGCGATCGGCGGCGATCGCACCGGTTGCCGCGGCCTCGCGCGAGATTGCGGCAGGAGTACGGGCGGCGCGCCGCGGGGAAGGTCCACAGGGCACAGCAGGCAGCGCCGGCCCCGCGCGGGCGCCGTCCTCGCCCGTGGTGATCCAGCCAGCCGCCGCGGCGGGGCGCCCGCGGCCGGCCCTGCCGCCCGCGGGATCGGGGGGAACATGCAGTCGAGCACCCGCAGCGCCGCCCTGTCGGTGGCCGGCATCGTCACCGCGGCCGCCACGGTCGGACTGGCGATCGCGTCCTCGGCGACCATGCCCGGCCCGTCCGTCGCGCCGGCCGCCGCCCGGGCGCTGAGCGCTGCCGCGCGCCCGGCCGCCGGCGCCGGCCGGGCTGGCCCTGGCGCCCCGGCCGCACGGCACCGCGCCGCCGTCACGCCCGGGGGCATCCCGCTCCCCGACGTCGGCGGGCGCCGCATGGCCGGGCACGGCATCGTGGTGAGCTACCCGCCCGGCCGTGCGGTGCCCCTGCCCGCCGTGCCGGCCTCCGCGTACGTGATCGCGGACGCCACGACCGGCGAGGTCATCGCGGCCAAGGACCCGCATGGCCTGTTCCCGCCGGCGAGCACGCTGAAGGTGCTGACGGCGATCACCATGCTGCCCAGGCTCAGGCCGGACCAGACCGTGCTCGCGACCAGGCGGGCCGCCTCGGTCGAGCCGAACATCGTGGGGCTGATCCCCGGCCACCGGTACAAGGTGGCCGACCTGTTCCGCGCCCTGCTGCTCATCTCCGCCAACGACGCGGCGGTGGCGCTGATCCAGGCCAGCGGCTCGTTCAGCAAGGGAATCGCGCTGATCAACGCCGAGGCCCGTCACCTGCAGGCCTACGACGTGGTCGCCAGGCAGCCGAACGGCCTGCCCGCGCCCGGGCAGGTCGTGTCCGCCTACGACCTGGCGCTGATCGCGCGGCAGGCGCTGCGGATGCCGGCGTTCATGCGGTACGACCGCACGCTGACCGCCCGGTTCCCGGTCACCGCGCACCGCAGCGTCTGGCTGGCCAACCAGAACTACCTGCTGACCCAGTACCGGGGCGGGCTTGGCGGCAAGATCGGCTGGACGACGGCGGCCGGGGCCACCTACATCGGCATGGCCCGCCGGCACGGCGTCACGCTGATCGTGACGATCCTGCACGCCACCCCGCTCACCGAGATCACCTCGGCGGAACGGCTGCTCGACTGGGGGTTCGCGATGGACGGGCACATCCGCCCGGTGGGCGTGCTCGTCCGGCCGCTCCCGGCGCCCCGCCGGCCCGCCCGGGAGCGCCATCCCGGCGCGCCCGGCGCCACGGCAGCACGGCCCGCGGGCCCGAGCGGACGGGGGGCGCTGGCTGCGGCCGTCGCGGCGGGGCTGTGCGCGACGGGCCTGGCCGGGCTGGTCATGCGCGGGCGGCGGTCCAGCCGGGCCGGGGCCGGCTCCGCCGCGTCCCCGGCCGGCGTCGCCGCTTCGCTCACCGGCGGCGAACGCGCCGGCGCTGAGGGCGCAGGCCACCCCGCGACCGCGGATCTCGCCGCTGGCCCGCCCGCGGACCAGCAGGCGGCCGGGCGATGACCGCGTGCGGCACGCGCCGGCGCCTCCGTCAGCGCGCCGGGAGGAACCCGACCCGCTCCCGCACCAGCCTCATCGTCCGGCCCGCCACATCCCGGGCCCGCGCAGCGCCCTCGGCGAGCACGCGGTCGAGCTCGGCCTCGTCGGCCAGCGCCTCCTCGGTCCGCTCCCTGATCGGCGCCAGCGCGTCCACGACGAGGTCGGCCAGGTCCTTCTTGAACGCGCCGTACCCCGTCCCGGCGTACCGCCGCTCCAGGTCGGCGACGGAGACGCCGGCCAGCGCCGCGTAGATCCGCAGCAGGTTCGTGACCCCGGGCTTGGCCTCCTCGTCCGCCCGGATCTCGGTGCCCATGTCGGTGACCGCCCGGGTGATCTTCCTGCGGATCGACGCCGGGTCCTCGAGCACGTCGACGATGCCCTGCGGGGACGACGCCGACTTGCTCATCTTGATCGCCGGATCCTGCAGGTCGGCGATCTTGGCCACGTCCTTGACGATGTACGGGCCGGGGATCACGAACGTCTCGCCGAACCGGTGGTTGAACCGCTGCGCCAGGTCCCTGGTCAGCTCCAGGTGCTGCCGCTGGTCCTCGCCGACCGGCACCTGGTCGGTCTGGTAGAGCAGGATGTCCGCGGCCTGCAGGATCGGGTAGTTGAACAGGCCGACGCTGGCGGTCTCGGCGCCCGCCTTGGCCGACTTGTCCTTGAACTGCGTCATCCGGCTCGCCTCGCCGAACCCGGTGAGGCAGCTCAGCACCCAGAACAGCTCGGCGTGCTCGGGAACGTGGCTCTGGACGAAGATCGTGCACCGCTTCGGGTCCAGGCCGGCGCCGAGCAGCTGGGCCGCCGCGACCCGCGACCGGCGGCGGAGCACGGCAGGGTCGTGGCCCATCGTGATCGCGTGCAGGTCGACGACGCAGTAGAACGCGTCGTGGGTCTCCTGCAAGGCCACCCACTGGCGCACCGCGCCGAGGTAGTTGCCGAGGTGGAACGAGTCCGCGGTCGGCTGGATGCCGGAGAGCACGCGTGGGGTGGGCATGCCGGAAGTCTAGTGGCGGCCGGGCCCGGGCCGGTCAGCCGCCGTTGACGGCGAGCACGGGCACGATGTCGGGGGCGCCCAGCCTGATCGCGTCGGCGTCGGTGTCGGTGTCGGCCTCCTGTGACTTGCGCTCGGCGGCCACGCCCGCGCGGTAGTTCTCCAGTTCCCTGGTGACCTGGCTGGGCCGCCAGCGCATCGGCCCCGCCATCAGCGTCGCCACCTCTTCCGCCGCGGCCAGGCCGCGGTCCCAGGTCTCGATCGAGATGTGGGTGCGGCGGGCCAGCACGTCGTCCAGGTGCCTGGCGCCCTCGCGGGTGACCGCGTAGACCGCCTCGACGCGCAGGTAGTCGTCGGCGGCCGTGAGCGGCCTGGCGAGGTCCGGCTGGGCGGCGATCATGTCGAGCACCTCGGTCACCAGGGTGCCGTAGCGGTGCAGCAGGTGCTCGATCCGGGCCACGTGCAGGCCGGAGGACCGGGCGAGGGCGTACCGCGAGTTCCACATCGCGCGGAAGCCGTCAGCCCCCACCAGCGGGATCTGATCGGTGCACGATGGCGGGATCCTGCCGTCCAGGCCGTGCGCGACCGCGTCGACCGCGTCCCGCGCCATGATCCGGTACGTGGTGTACTTGCCCCCGGCGATCATCACCAGCCCGGGCACCGGATGGGCGACGGCGTGCTCCCGGGACAGCTTCGAAGTGATCTCCGACTCCCCGGCGAGCAGCGGCCGCAGGCCCGCGTAGACGCCCTCGACATCGTCATGGGTGAGCGGCACCGCGAGCACCCGGTTGACCTGGCCCAGCAGGTAGTCGATGTCGCTGCGGCTGGCCGCCGGGTGCTCCTTGGACAGCGCCCAGTCGGTGTCGGTGGTGCCGATGATCCAGTGCCGCCCCCAGGGGATCACGAACAGCACGCTGACCGCCGTGCGCAGGATGATCCCGGTCCGGGACTGGATCCGGTCCCGCGGCACGACCAGGTGAATGCCCTTGGACGCGCGGACGTTGATCGAGCCCCGCCCGCCCACCATGGCCTGGATCTCGTCGGTCCACACCCCGGTGGCGTTCACCACCTGCTGGGCCCTGATCACGAGCTCCGAGCCGGACTCCAGGTCCACGGCGCGGACGCCGGTGACCCGCTCGCCCTCCCGCACGAAGCCGGTGACCTGGGTGCGCGAGGCGACCCGGGCGCCGTAGGCCGCGGCCGTCCTGATCAGGCTGACCACGTACCTGGCGTCGTCCACCCGGGCGTCCCAGTACAGCAGGCCGCCGGTGAGCGCGGACCTGCGCAGGGCGGGCGCGAGCCGGAGCGCGCCCCTCCTGGTGAGCTGGCGGTGCACCGGCAGCCCGCGGAGCTGGCCGCGGGTGACCGCGAGCAGGTCGTACAGGCTCACGCCCGCACCGAGGTAGGCGCGCTCCCAGCCGTGATGGGTGAACGGGAGCAGGAAGCTGACCGGCCTGACCAGGTGCGGCGCCACCCGCTGGAGCAGCAGCGACCGCTCGGTCAGCGCCTCGCGGACCAGCCCGAAGTTGAGCTGCTCCAGGTAGCGCAGGCCGCCGTGGATCAGCTTGCTCGACCGGGAGGAGGTTCCCGACCCGAAGTCCCTGGCCTCGAGCAGGCCGACCGACAGGCCGCGGGTGGCCGCGTCGAGCGCCACGCCCGCGCCGACGACCCCGCCGCCGACCACGAGGACCTGATGCTCGGCCTCGGTCAGCTCGCGGAGCGCCTTGCCGCGCTGGTCAGGTCCGATGCTCGCCGTCACGCCCGCCATCACAGTCCACACGCTACCGGCCGCCCGGCAGGCAGTCAGGATGGCCGGGCCGGCATGCCGGGCGCGCCGGGGCCGCCGGGCGCGCCGGGGCGGCCGGGAGGCTGGCCGGCGCGGCCGAGCAGGTAGCCCGCGGCGACCTCGCGGTGCTCGGCCGGAGCGCCGAGCATCACCTCGGTGGACTTGGCCCGCCGGTAGTACAGGTGCGCGTCGTGCTCCCAGGTGAACCCGATGCCACCGTGCACCTGGATGTTCTCCGCCGCGACGCGGAAGTACGCCTCGGAGCAGAACGCCTTGGCCATGCTCGCCACCAGCGGCAGGTCGGGGGCGTCCTGCGCGGCGGCCCAGGCGGCGTAGTAGGCGGCCGACCTGGCCGACTCGACATCGACCAGCATGTCCGCGCACGTGTGCTTGATCGCCTGGAAGCTGCCGATCGGCCGCCCGAACTGGACCCGGAGCCGTGCGTACTCCACGCTCATGTCCAGGCACCGCTGCGCGCCGCCGACCTGTTCGGCGGCGAGCGCGACGGCCGCGAGCCGGACGGTCCGGCTCACGATCTCCTCGCCCGCGCCCTCGGTGCCGATCAGCGCCGCCGGGACCTCGTCGAACTCGACGGCCGCCTGCTTCCTGGTCAGGTCCAGGGTCCGCAGCGGGCGCCTGGTCAGCCCGGGCGCGCCGGCCCGGACCGCGAACAGGCTCGGGCCGCCGTCGGCCTGAGCCGCCACGAGAATGAGGTCGGCGATCGCGCCGTCGATGACGTAGCTCTTCGCCCCGCTGAGCCGGTGGCCGCCGCCGGGGGACGCGATCGCCCGGGTCCGCAGTCCCCGCGCCGACCAGGCGCCGTCCTGCTCGGCGACCGCCAGCGTGGCGATCATGGACCCGGCGGCGATCGGCGGCAGCAGCTCCGCCTGAGCGCGCCCATCGCCGCTGGCCAGGAGCGCTCCGGTGGCGAGCACGGCGGTGGCGAAATAGGGGGCGCACAACAGCGCGCGGCCCATCTCCTCGCAGACGACGACCTGCTCGACCGGCCCGCAGCCCAGGCCGCCGTGCTCCTCGGGAACGGTCAGCCCGAGCAGCCCGAGCTGATCGGCCATCAGCGACCACACCGCCGGGTCGTAGCCCTCCTCGGTCTCCATCAGGCGCCGCACCTGCGCGGGCGGTGAGTGGTCCGCGAGGAACTTGCGCAGCGTCTGGCGCAGCTCCTGCTGCTCGGCAGTGAACACGAACGTGGTCATGACCGCCCGCCCTCCCGGCCGCCGCCTGCCGGGCCGCGGCCTGCCGGGCCGGCGCGCAGCTGGCGCCACGGCAGGCCGACCGACGGGTCCGGCTCCTTCGGCAGCCCGAGGACCCGCTCGCCGATCACGTTCCGCTGGATCTGGTCGGACCCCCCGTAGATGGCCGGGCCGGGCGCGGCGAGGGCCTGCAGGGCCACCTGGCCGTCCAGCGGGCCATCCGGCCCGGCGAGCATCGCCGCCGGGCCGCAGACCAGCGTCGCGGTCTCCCGCCAGAGCCTGGCGATCTGCGAGGCCATCAGCTTGCCGAGCGACGCCTCGGGCCCGGGCGGCCCGCCGGCCTCGGCTGCGGCCCGGCCGCGCAGCCCGTTCCAGGCGTTGATCTGGCAGATGGTGTGGAGCCGCGCGAGCTCCTGGCGGACCAGCGGATCGGCATCCCGGCCGAGGTCGGCGGCCAGCCGGATCAGCGGGCCCGCCCCGGCGGCCACCATCGAGGTGTCCGCGTTGCTCGTGCGGCCCGGTGACCGCTGACGGCAGCGCGCCATGAACTCGGCGACCGTGACCTCCCTCTGGCCGGCCAGGCGCGAGCCGGCCGGGGAGGGGAACGGCCGGCGGCCGCCGACCCGGGCGCCGAGGCTGGTGCGCTCGTGAGCGAGCGTGGTGCGGGCGACCGCCCACCCTCCGTTGAGCTCGCCGATCAGGTCGCCCGCCGCCACCCGCGCGCCGGACAGGAACACCTCGTTGAACAGGGAGTCACCGGTCATCTGCCGCAGCGGCCTGACCTCGACCCCTGGCTGGCCCATGCCGAGCGCGAAGTAGCTGATCCCGTGGTGCTTCGGGGCGCTGGGATCGGTCCGGGCCAGCAGCATGCCGTAGTCGGCGACCTGGGCCAGCGAGGTCCAGACCTTCTGCCCGTCGACGATGAACTCTTCGCCGTCACGCCGCGCCCGGGTGGCCAGGCTGGCCAGGTCCGAGCCCGCGCCCGGCTCGCTGAACAGCTGGCACCAGGCGTGCTCACCGGTGAGCAGCGGGCGCAGGAAGCGGCGCTTCTGCTCCTCGGTGCCGTGGTCTATGATCGTCGGCCCGGCGAGCATGATGCCCAGGCCCGCTGGCGGGCCCGGCGCGCCCGCGGCGGCGAGCTCCTCCTGGGCGGCCGCGGCCAGGGCGGGCGGCAGGCCCTTGCCGTGCCAGCGCCGCGGCCAGGACGGGGCCGCCCAGCCTGAGTCGGCGAGCACCTCGAGCCAGTCGGCCAGCCGCATGGCCGGGTCCAGGTGCTCCTTGATCCAGGCGCGGGCCTCGCGCCGGACTTCCCCGGCCTCAGCGGGCACCCGCCCGGCGTCATCCTCGCTCCGCATCTGCCTGCCCTTCCGCCTCTGGCGCCCGGACCTGGCCGGTCGCCTGCCGCCCGCCGTCCCGGGCCGGCCTCCGGCACGCGGGCGGACGGCAGCACGCCGCACATTATCGACATCTATGTCGATTATGTCGCGGCAGCGGGCGGCGGCATAGTCCATCCGGCCGGGTCCTGGCCGGATGGCGGCCATGCCGATCGATGTGCCGTCGCCCTCTCGGCGGCTCGCCGGTCGCTGGCGGGCTCAGCGCGGGCGCGTGCCCCCGGCGTCCGGGCAGCGCAAGCCGACCGCCCGAGCCCAGATCCTGGTCAGCGTGGCGGCGGCGGCCTCTGGCTCGTAGCTGTCGCCGCCGGCCAGCCACCAGTAGGCGAAGTTGGAGATCATCGACACCAGGGCGCCCGCGGTGGTCTCGGGGTCCACGTCCGGATCGGCCAGGCCGCGGTCCTGCCAGCGGCGGATCGCCTTCGCCACCCGATCGACGTGCTCACGGCGCCCCTGCAGCCGGATCCGGTGGATCCGCGGGTCGATGGTGGCGACCTGCTCGGCCAGCGCCCAGATCGCGCTGTTCGCGCGGTAGGCGTCGAGGAAGCGGCGGTTCGCCCGGTCGAGCGCCTGGTACGGATCGGCACGTTCAGCGGCCGGGGGCGGCGTGACCGCCGCGGTGAACTGGTCGCCGACCGACCGCATCACCGCGAGGAACACGTCCTGCTTGGACGAGAAGTAGGTGTAGAAGCTGCCGTGGGCAACCCCGGCCTCGGCCGCGATGTCCGCGACCCGGGCGGCGGAATACCCGTCGCGCTCGAAGACCCGCCGGGCCGCGGCCACGAGTTCCTCCCGGGTGCGCAGCCCCTTGGCGGTCACCCGCTCGCCGTGGGCCGTGCGCCGGGCCGCGGCAGTCCCCGCCGGCTCCCAGCCGCCCCTGGTCCGCGCCGGGCGCCGGCGGGCGGCCGGCCGGACCGCGTTCGCCTCGCCCATGCCGCCATTGTCGCCCACGCGAAGGCCCGGTGGCGCTCGCCGGCCGGCCCCGGCCTGGCCCGGTCCGGCGGCGTCCGCGCGACCGGGCGCCGGGGAACCGTGCTCGCCCGCCCGGCGCCGGCCAGGTGGCGCCCGCGGTCCGCGGGGCCGCGCCCTACCGCCGGGCCTCGCAGTGGCCGGGGCGGGCACGCCCAGTGGCCGGGGCGGGCACGCCCAGCGGCCGGGGCGGGCACGCCCAGCGGCCGGGGCGGGCACGCCCAGCGGCCGGGGCGGGCACGCCCAGCGGCCGGGGCGGGCACGCTCAGCGGCCGGGAGCGGCGCCGGGGGTGACCGCGACCTCGACGCGCTGGAACTCCTTCAGGTCGGAGTAGCCCGACGTCGCCATCGTGCGGCGCAGCGCGCCCACGAGGTTCATCGAGCCGTCCGCGACGGTGGACGGGCCGTGCAGGATCTGCGTGAGCGTGCCGACCGTTCCCACCCGGAGCCGGGCGCCGCGCGGCAGCTCCGGGTGATGCGCCTCGGCGCCCCAGTGGTAGCCGCGCCCCGGGGCCTCGGCCGCCCGGGCGAACGGGGAGCCGACCATGACCGCGTCGGCGCCCAGCGCCAGCGCCTTGGCGATGTCGCCGCTGCGCGTCATCCCGCCGTCGGCGATCACGTGCACGTAGCGACCACCTGACTCGTCGAGGTATTCCCGCCGGGCCGCGGCCACGTCGGCGATCGCGGTAGCCATCGGCACCTTGACGCCGAGCACCGCCGCGGTGGTCTGGCCCGATCCGCCGCCGAATCCGACCAGCACCCCGGCCGCCCCGGTCCGCATCAGGTGCAGCGCCGCCGTGTAGGTCGCGCAGCCCCCGACGATCACCGGGACGTCCAGCTCGTAGATAAAGTGCTTGAGGTTGAGCGGCTCGGCCTGGCTGGAGACGTGCTCGGCGGAGACTGTGGTACCGCGGATCACCACGAAATCCGCGCCAGCGTCGATCACCGCCTTGTGGTAGCGGATCGTCCGCTGGGGCGAGAGCCGGGCGGCGATCGTCACCCCGGCCGCCCGGATCTCCTCGATCCGCTGCCCGATCAGCTCCTCCTTGACCGGCTCGGCGTAGATCTCCTGCAGCCGGGCGGTCGCGGCCTCGTCGCCGAGCTCGGCGATCTCGGCGAGCAGCGGCTCCGGATCGGCGTACCTGGTCCAGATCCCCTCCGCGTCGAGCACCGGCAGCCCGCCCAGCTTGCCGATCGCGATCGCGGTCGCCGGGGAGACCACGCTGTCCATCGGCGCGGTGACCAGGGGCAGCTCGAACCGGTAGGCGTCGATCTGCCATGCCGTCGACACGTCCTCCGGGTGCCTCGTCCGCCGCGACGGGACGATGCCGATCTCATCGAGCGCGTACGCGCGCCGGCCGCTCTTGCCCCGTCCGATCTCCACCTGCGCCACGTCGCCAGTCTGCCACGTCCCGCTCCGCGCCGGATCGTGCCGCCCGTGCCGCGCCCTTGCCGGGCCTGCCGGTCACGCCCGGCCATCCCGCGGGCCGAATGCGGCCAGGGCGGCGGCGTCGCTGGCTCGCGCGAAGACGAAGTAGTCGGCCCACTCGGCGACGTCCGGGTAGGACGAGGCAGCGAGGATCCGGGCGCGGGCGGCCTCGGGGTCGAAGTCGGTGCGCCTCATCTCGACGGTGCCTGCGCCGAGGATCGCCCAGTGCGCGCCTCGCCGGCCGTACGGCATGCCGACGCTGCCCGGGTTGATGACCAGCCGGGTGTCCGCCAGCCTGGTGAACGGCATGTGGGTGTGCCCGCAGACCACCGTCCTGACCTCGTCCGGCAGGTCCGCGAGCACGTCGGCCCACCGTTCGAGCCGCGAGTTGACCAGCACGACCTCCGCGTCGTCCCGCGGCGTCGCGTGGCAGAACACGACCGGGCCGAAGCCGTCCACCGGCAGCGTCACCGCGAGCGGCAGCCCGGCCAGCCAGTCCACGTGGCTAGCGCCGAGCTGGCTCGCCGCCCACGGCGCGATGGGATCCGGCACGTCGCCGCCCTCGCCGCGGGCCAGCTGGACCAGTTCCCTGTCGGCGTTGCCCCGGACCCACACGGCCCGGTCGCCGAGGCCGAGCAGCCGGTCGAGCACCTCGGCGGGCTGGGGTCCCGCGGCGATGTCCCCGGTGAGCACGATCCGCTCGGCGCTGCGGATGGCAGGCTCGGCCAGGACGGCGTCGAGCGCGGGCAGCACCCCGTGGATGTCGGAGAGCACGGCGACGGAACGGGCCATGACCCCATGATCCCGCCCGCGGCGGGACCGGGCGGCGGTTCTCGCCGCAGGCGCAGGCGCCCGGCCGGCCCGCCAGGCCAGCGCCCGGGGGGGCACGGTCCCGGGACGCCGTGCCGCGACCTCAGGCGCCGGGGCCGGCGTAGTTCGGGGCCTGGGTCACCATGTGGACGTGGTGCGGGTGGCTCTCGGCCAGCCCGGCGGGGGTGATCTGGGTGAACCGCGCCTCCTGCAGGTCCGCGATGGTCCGCGCGCCGCAGTAGCCCATCGCCGCGCGGAGACCGCCGGCGAGCTGGCCGACCACCGCGGCCAGCGCGCCCCGGTACGGCACCCGCCCCTCGATCCCCTCCGGCACGAGCTTCTCCTCCCGGAGGACGTCGTCCTGGAAGTAGCGGTCCTTCGAGTAGGAGCGGCCGCGCATCGCGGCCACCGAGCCCATGCCCCGGTAGAGCTTGTACTGCTCCCCGCCGATCATCACCATCTCGCCCGGCGCCTCCTCGCAGCCGGCGAGCAGCCCGCCGAGCATGACCGTGTCCGCGCCCGCCGCGATCGCCTTGGCGATGTCGCCGGAGTACTGGATGCCGCCGTCGCCGATGACCGGCACCCCGGCCGGGCGGGCGGCGCGGGACGCCTCGTAGATCGCGGTGATCTGCGGCACGCCGACGCCCGCCACGACGCGGGTGGTGCAGATCGACCCCGGGCCGACGCCCACCTTGACCGCGTCCGCGCCCGCGTCGACCAGCGCCTGGGCGCCCGCCCGGGTCGCCACGTTCCCGCCGACCACGTCCACCCGAAGGTTGGCCTTGAGCTGCGCGACCATGGTGAGCACCGGCTGGGCGTGGCCGTGCGCGGTGTCCACCACCAGGACGTCGGCTCCGGCGTCGACCAGGGCCTGCGCCCGTCGCTTGGCGTCGGCGCCGACCCCGACCGCGGCGCCGACCATCAGCCGGCCGTGCCCGTCCTTAGTGGCGTTCGGGAACTTCTCGCTCTTGGTGAAGTCCTTGACCGTGATCAGCCCGCGCAGCAGCCCCTGGGCGTCGACCAGCGGGAGCTTCTCGACCTTGTGCGCGGCGAGGAGCCGGAGCGCCTGCTCCCGCGAGACCCCGACGGGAGCCGTGACCAGCGGCATCGGGGTCATCAGCTCCCTGGCCGTGCGGCTGCGGTCCGGCTCGAACCTGATGTCCCTGTTGGTGATGATCCCGAGCAGGACGCCCTCGGGCGACACCACCGGCAGGCCCGAGATCCGGTAGCGGGCACAGGTCTGCTCCACCTCGGCGACGGTGGCGTCCGGCCCGCAGGTCACCGGATTGGTGATCATCCCTGCCTCGGAGCGCTTGACGACGTCGACGTGGCGGGCCTGCTCCTCGATCGACATGTTCCGGTGGAGCACGCCGAGCCCGCCCTGCCGGGCCATCGCCACCGCCATCGTCGCCTCGGTGACGGTGTCCATCGCCGAGGAGACCAGCGGCAGCCGCAGCGTGATCGAGCGGGTCAGGCGCGCCGTCGTGTCTGCCTCACTGGGCAGCAACTGAGAGTGAGCTGGCAGCAGCAGCACGTCATCGAAGGTGAGCGCTGGCGGCCCGAATTTGGGATCCTCGGTCATCTCGCTGCGGGTTCGTGGGCTCCGGGTCATGTCCCATCCTACGAACCGGGGCCGGGCTCCCGGATGGCCCGGTCATCGCGTCCGGGCGGCCCAGCCGGCTTCCCGCCATCCGCCCACCGGGCGCCTTGCCCGCCGTCCAGCCGGGGCGTGACGATGTACCCGGTGCCGGCGTCCCCGAGCACCCAGCATGAGCCGGGGTCGGCGTGCCACAGCCAGGCCAGGTAGGCGCAGATCACCGCGTCGACCTCGTCCTCGACCCGGTCCAGGTCGGCCGGGCGGGCGGCGGCCGCCACCGCTGCCGTGATCTCGCGCCACCGCGGGCACCCGGCCGGGCGCAGCCGGCCGCCGAGGCGCTCCTCCACGCAGCCCAGCAGCCGCATGAACGCGGCGGCGCGCACCTCGAACGGCCGTCCCTGCCTGCCCTTGTACGGCAGCCGGCGGTCCAGGCCGAACAGCGCCACGGTGGCCGCATGCGGGTACACCTCGATGGCCAGCCGGCGGCCCGGCCCGGCCCCGGCCGCCGGGTCGACCTGGCAGCCGAGCCGGCGGGCCAGGCGGAGCGCCCGCGGCGGGCGGAAGAGCGGGTTCGCCCGGCTGGACGGGTAGGCGGCGGCCCCGTACCGGCCGAACCGCTCGGCGACCAGCCGCTCGGCCACCCGCTGGCCACGGGCGTTGGGCACGACCAGCGGGGCGTCGATCGCGACCACCGCGTCGCCGGGAGCGTGCGCGGCGCAGAACGCGATGATCGCCTCGTCCGGGATCATCGACGCGCAGGCGACCAGGCGCCCGCGGCCGTCGAGCGCGGCGGCCCCGGTGCGCGCCCGCTCACCCCAGGCCAGGTCGAGGCCGACGAACCGCACCGGGGCATCGTAGGCCGCGACGGCGGGCCGGGACGACCGCGTCCCGGCCCGCCGCTTCGCCGTGAGGAGGCCGCCGGCGGCGGCTAGTGGGCGTGCCCGTGGCCGTGACCGTGGCCGTCGGCGGGCTGCTGCTTCTCCGGCTTGTCGGTCACCAGGGCCTCGGTCGTGAGCAGCATGCCCGCGATCGAGGCGGCGTTCTGCACGGCCGACCTGGTGACCTTCACCGGGTCGATCACGCCCTGGGCGATCAGGTCGCCGTACTGGCCGGTCTCGGCGTTGTAGCCGTGGCCGGCCGGGAGGTCGGCGACGGCCGCGATGACCACGCCGCCCTCGGCGCCGGCGTTCTGCGCGATCCAGCGGCCGGGCTCGAGGAGCGCCTTGCGGACCACGCTCACGCCGGTCGCCTCGTCGCCGGACAGGCCCAGGTCACCGAGGGTGGCCGAGGCCTGGATCAGGGCGCTGCCGCCGCCGGCGATGATGCCCTCCTCGATCGCGGCGCGGGTCGCCGAGATCGCGTCCTCCAGGCGGTGCTTCTTCTCCTTCAGCTCCACCTCGGTCGCCGCGCCAGCGCGGAGCACGGCCACGCCCCCGGCCAGCTTGGCGACCCGCTCCTGGAGCTTCTCCTTGTCCCAGTCCGAGGTCGACTTCTCGATCTCGGCCTTGAGCTGGCGGATCCGGTCGTTCACCGCCTCCTGGTCGCCGGCGCCGTCGATGATCGTGGTGTCGTCCTTGGTGACCACCACCCGGCGCGCCCGGCCGAGCACGTCCAGCCCGGCGAGCTCGAGCTTGATCCCAACCTCCTCGCTCACCACCCGGCCGCCGGTCAGGATCGCCATGTCCTCCAGCATCGCCTTGCGCCGGTCGCCGAAGCCCGGCGCCTTGACCGCGACGGCGCTGAGCAGGCCGCGGATCTTGTTCACGACCAGCGTGGACAGGGCCTCGCCGTCCACGTCCTCGGCGATGACCAGCAGCGGCTTGCGGGCCTGCGCGACCTGGTCGAGCAGCGGCAGCAGGTCGGCCATCGTGGAGATCTTGCCGTTGTGCAGCAGGATGTAGGCGTCCTCGAGGACCGCCTCCATCCGCTCGGGGTCGGTGACGAAGTACGCCGAGATGTAGCCCTTGTCGAACTGCATCCCCTCGGTGAACTCCAGCTCGATCCCCATCGTCGGCGACTCCTCGACGGTGATCACCCCGTCCTTGCCGACCTTGTCGAACGCCTCGGCGATGATCGCGCCGACCTTGGCGTCCTGCGCCGAGATCGTCGCCACGTTGGCGATCTCGGCGCGCTCCTCGACCTCGCGCGCGCTCTTGAGCAGGCTCTCCGACACCGCCGCGGCCGCCGCGTCGATGCCGCGCTTGAGCGCCATCGGGTTGGCCCCGGCCGCGACGCTGCGCAGCCCCTCGTGCACCATCGCCTGCGCGAGCACGGTGGCGGTCGTGGTGCCGTCGCCGGCGACGTCGTTGGTCTTGGTGGCGACCTCCTTGGCCAGCTGGGCGCCCAGGTTCTCCTGGGGGTCCTCCAGCTCGATCTCCCGCGCGACGGTCACGCCGTCGTTGGTGATCGTCGGAGCGCCCCATTTCTTGTCGATCACCACGTTGCGGCCCTTCGGGCCGAGCGTGACCTTGACGGCGTCCGCGAGCTTGTCCACCCCGCGCTCAAGCGCCCGCCGCGCGTCTTCGTTGTAATCCAGGATCTTGGGCATGCAGCACCTCGGCTGATCGTTCGTGCAGTCGGTCTGGTCGTTGGATCGTTCATGGCGCCGCCCCGGGCAGGCCGGGACCCGGGGTGCCGGGCCGCCGGCCGGTCCGGGGCGGCGGGGTGACGCGAAGGCGCGCCTGCGGTCCGCTCGCCTACTTCTCGATCACGGCGAGCACGTCACGGGCGGAGAGGACGAGGTACTCCTCGTTCGCGTACTTCACCTCGGTGCCGCCGTACTTGCTGTACAGGACGGTGTCGCCGACCTTGACGTCCATCGGGATGCGCTTGGACCCGGCGTCGTCGAACCGGCCCGGCCCGACGGCGATGACCTCGCCCTCCTGTGGCTTCTCCTTCGCGGTGTCCGGGATGACCAGCCCGGACGCCGTGGTCTGCTCGGCGTCGAGCGGGCGGACCACGATCCGGTCTTCGAGCGGCTTGATAACAACCTTGGTGGCGGTCGTCACGATCTGACCTCCCCTTGCGTAAAGGGCTAGCTGCGTTACTAGAGAGGCGACCATGGGGCCTGCCGTCGCGGGTGCCAGACCATCCTCGTCGCATTAGCACTCTACACCATAGAGTGCCAGGTCCGCAGGGTAGCCGGGCTGGAATGCCCCGTCAAGCCGCGCCGCCGCGCCGGGCCTGCCGGCCGCATCCTGGCCAAGGCTACCCTGCGCAGCACGGGGCCAACGCCCCCGGCCCGCGCCGCGGCCGCACGGCACCCCTTCACCGGCGGTCAGCTCACGTGAACCCGCGTGACCGGCAGCCCGGAGTCGGCGGCGAAGCCGGCCGGCGACGGCGGGACCCCGGCGGCGACCAGGTCGGCGCCGAGCGCCGCCACCATCGCGCCATTGTCGGTGCACAGCCCCGGCCGCGGCACCCGCAGCCGGATCCCGGCCTTCTCGCAGCGCAGCGCGGCGAGCGCCCGCAGGCGGGAGTTCGCCGCGACCCCGCCGCTGATCACCAGGTGATCCACGCCGTGCGCCCGGCAGGCGTCGACGGCCTTGCGGGTCAGCACGTCGGCGACCGCCTCCTGGAACGATGCGGCGACGTCGGCGACCGGGACCGCCAGGCCGCAGGCCTGCCGCGCCTCGATCCAGCGCGCCACCGCCGTCTTCAGGCCGGAGAACGAGAAGTCGGCGGTGCCGTCCCGGTACTTGCCCCTGGGGAACGCGACGAACGCCGGATCGCCGTCCCTGGCCGCCTTGTCGATCGGGGGACCCCCGGGGAACGGCAGGCCAAGCAGGCGGGCGACCTTGTCATACGCCTCGCCCGCCGCGTCATCGATGGTCGAGCCGAGCGGCGTCACCCCGCCGGCCAGGTCGCGGACGAGCAGCAGGGAGGAATGCCCGCCGGACACCAGCAGCGCCACCGACGGGACCGGCAGCGGCCCGTGCTCCAGCTGGTCGACCGCGATGTGCGCGGCCAGGTGGTTGACCCCGTAGAGCGGCTTGCCGAGCGCCAGGGCGTAGGCCTTCGCGGCGGACACGCCGACCAGCAGCGCGCCGGCCAGGCCCGGCCCGGCCGTCACCGCGATCGCGTCCACCTGGCCCAGGCTGACCCCGGCGGCGGAAAGCGCCCGGTGCGCCGCGGGGACCAGGGCTTCCAGGTGCGCCCGGCTCGCCACCTCGGGCACCACCCCGCCGAACCTGGCATGCTCGTCGACGCTGGAGGCGATGGCGTCGGCGAGGAGCTCATGGCCGCGGACCACTCCCACGCCGGTCTCGTCGCAGGACGACTCGATTCCCAGCACCAGCGGCGCCGTCATGATCCCTCCCCGGTGTCACCGCCGGGGCCGGCCGCGCCGGCCCCGGCGGGGCCGGCGGCCTCCGCCCCGGGCGGCAGGGCCCGGCGCATCACCAGGGCGTCGGCCCCGGATGGCTGGTAGTAGCCGCGCCGGATCCCCACTTCGGTGAAGTCGTGCCTGCGGTACAGCCGCTGCGCCCGGTGGTTGTCGGTCCGCACCTCGAGGAAGACCTCGGTGCAGCCCCGCCGCCGCGCCTCGGCGAGCAGCGCCTCCAGCAGCGCCGAGCCGATCCCCCGGCCCCAGTGACCCGTCGCCACGGCCAGGGTGAGCACGTCGCCCTGCCAGCCCGCGCCGAGCAGCCCCGCGTAGCCGGCGATCCGCCCGCCCTCGACCGCCACCAGGTAGTACCGGCTGGCTGGCTGCTGGTCGAGCTCATCGGAGAGCATCTGGGGCGTCCACGCCTCCTCCCCGAACACCTCCGCCTCCAGGGCGGCGACCTCCGGGAGGTCGGCCCGGGTCATGGGCCTGAGGATGAGGCTCACGGCGTGACCCGCTTGGGCCGGCGCGGCTCGGCGGCATCCGGGCGGCGCAGGTACAGGGGGGCCGGCGGGGCCGGCGCCAGCCCGGCGGCGGCCCGTTCCGCGGCGATCCCGGCCAGCGCCGACGCGGACGGGTACCGCGGGCCGATCGGCTCCCCGGCGGACGCGAGCCCGGCGTGCAGCCAGGGCCCTTCCCCGGCGACCGGGTGGCCGGCCGGGACCAGCGCGGGCGAGCTCACCTGGGGATCGCCGATCCGCTCCCCGGAGGCCTTGTAGCGGGCCCAGTAGACCTCTCGCCGCCGCGCGTCGGTCGCCACGATGAACTCCCGGCCGCCCGCCTGGCTGACCGCCTCCGCGGCGATCACGTCCAGCGTGCAGATGCCGTCCACGGCGATGCCGAGGGCGTCGCCGAGCGCCCTGGCGGTGATCAGGCCGACCCGCAGGCCGGTGTAGGGACCGGGGCCCGTGCCGACCGCCACCAGGGTCAGCTCCGCCGGGGCCGCGCCGGCAGCCGCCAGCACGCTGGAGATCGCGGGGGCGAGCAGCTCCCCGTGGCGCCTGGCGTCGACGGCCGCTTCCCGCGCGACGACCCGGGAGCCGTCGTGCAGGGCAACCGTGACCGCCGGGGTGGCGGTGTCGAAGGCGAGGATCAGCACGGGCTCCCAGCGTAGTCATCGGCGGGCGCCCGCGGGCACGCCAGCCGGCCCGCGGCGGGCCCGGGCCGGTCAGCCCCCGACGGCGGGGGCGGACCTGACCGCGGCGAGCAGCCGCCGGGCCGCGCCGAGCGCGCCGGCCTGGAGCACTCCCGCCGGCACCGGCCCGAAGCCGTCGCTGGCCAGCGCCTCCAGGCTCGCCGTGATCAGGACGTTCCGGTAGAGCACCATGACCGTCACCCGGTCGGTGACGGCGCCGGCGCGGATGACCTGCGTCGCGCTGAACGCCGCCGTGCCCAGTCCGCCGACGGCGGCCAGCCGCGCGGGCGGCTGCGGCGCGCGCCTGGGCGGCCTGGCCAGCGCCTGCCGCTTCTGGGCGAACGCGTACCGCGCGTTGGCGGTGGCGCTCCCGTTGCCGGGCACGCCCAGGAACGGCTGGTACGCCTGGATCGTCACGTCCAGCACCCGGAACGTCGGCTTGGCGTCGTAGGTGTAGCCGCACTGGCTCTGATCGGAGTAGTCGAAGGTCTGCACGCGCCTCGGCGGCCCGCCGACGTACTGGCGCAGGGCCGCGGCGGAGAGCACCCGGCAGGCGTCGGGCACCGCGCGGTACTCACCGGGCTGCAAGGTGGTGATCGTCACCGGCCCGGACCGGGCCGAGGGCTGGCCGCCGGCGATGAACCAGGCTCCCGTGACCGCGGCGGCGGCCGCCGCCGCGACGGCGGCCGTGAGCCACCTGCGCCGTATCCGGCGCTGGCGGGTGGCCACCGCCCGGCCGCGGCGCGCCCGGCCGCCGGCCCCCGGGTCGCCGCCCGGGCCGCGGCCGGCGTCCCCGGACGGCCGCGCGGCGTGGGCCGGCCGGTGCAGGCCGGCCCACGGCGGCACGTCCGCCTCGGCCTCGGAGGCGTCCAGCTCCTGCCAGCGGCCCCCGCGCGTCCCGCGCGGCGTCCGGCTCAGCACGGGACGGCCATCGCGGCCCGCTCGGCGCGGCTGGTAACCCTGCTCAGTCACGGCGCGCCTTTCTGACGGAGCATCGACCGGGCTTGGTGACGCCAGATCTGAACCCCGGATTCTAGCGGCGGGCGCCGCCCCGACGGGCGACAGATCGGAACAATGGGGACGGCCCGGCTACTCGCACGGGCCGCTGAGCACCCGGGACAGCTCCTCGGCCGCGTCCTGCCACCGGGCGCCGTACCCGGCCACCAGGACCTGGCGCAGCTCATCGCCCAGCTCGGCGCCGGGCGCGGCAGTGGCGGGCTCCGCGCCGGGCGCGGCGCCTCCTCCCTCACCGGGCCCGCCATCTCCGCCCGCCGGGCGGCCGATGGTGATCCGCAGCCAGTCGGGCGCGAGATCCTCGACCAGCCCCTCCCCCCACTCGACCACCGTGACGCAGTCCTGCAGCTCGGCATCGAGGTCCAGGTCGTCCACCTCGAGGCGGCTGCCCAGCCGGTAGGCGTCGGCGTGCACCAGGCCCGGCCCGCCGTGCAGCGAGGGGTGCACGCGCGCGATCACGAACGTCGGGGAGGTGACCGGCCCGCGCACGCCCAGCCCCTCGGCGATCCCCTGGACGAGCGTGGTCTTGCCCGCGCCGAGCGGCCCGCCGAGGACGATCAGGTCGCCGCGGCGCAGCAGGCGGGCCAGCTGGACGCCGAGCGAGCGCATCGCCCCGGCGCCGGGCACCGCCACCTCGCCGCAGACCACCGGGGCCGCGGACGGCGCGCCTGGCTCAGCCATCGCCGCGCGCCTCCAGCGCCCTGCTGGCCAGCGCCGCGATCGCGTCGTTGACCTCTTCCGGGCGCTCCAGGATCACCGCGTGCCCCGCGCCGCGGATCAGGACGAGCTCGGCGCCGGGGATCTGCGCGGCCAGCTCGGCGGACAGCCGGGGATCCACCAGCCGGTCGCGGTCGCCGGTCATCACCAGCACGGGGACCTTGCCCAGGATCGCCAGCGCGCTGCGCTTGTCGTGGCCGACCAGCGCCACGTAGAAGTCGGCGACCACGTCGATCGGCGTGGACCTGATCACCCGCTCGAGGAAGTCCACCAGCGTCGGGCTCACCCGAGGGTCACCGAACCCGTACCGCCGGGTGGACAGGAACGCCAGGTCGCTCGCCGACCGCCGGCCCCGCTCGACGACCTCGGCGAGCCGGCCCCTCGAGGCGCCGGTCATCATCGACGGCATCGCCCGGCGCGCCGCCGGCCTCAGCGGCGCCGGCAGCCAGCCGACCGGGTCGACCGTCGACGCGGAGGTGGAGATCAGCACCACGCCGATGACCTTGCCGCCGAACAGCTCCGGGTGCTGGTCGGCGAGCGCCATGATCGTCATGCCCCCCATCGAGTGGCCGACGAGCACGACCGGCGCGTCGCCCGGCGCGGCGGCCATCAGCACTTCGTGCAGGTCGGCGCCGAGCTGGTCGATCGTCACCAGGTCGGGGTCGGACCGGCCGGACCGGCCGTGGCTGCGCTGGTCCCACAGGACGCACCGGGCCGTGTGCTCGAACGCCGCCCGCTGGTAGTGGAAGACGTCCAGGCTGAGCGTGTAGCCGTGGCAGAAGACCAGCGTCACCGGCGCGTCGGGCGGTCCGGCGAGCTCGACGTGCAGCGGCAGGCCATCGTCGGCGCGCACGGTCATCGCCTCGCCGCGGATTTCGCCAAGCGGCTCGCCGGCGGCGGGGTCGGGCCTGAGCCTGATCCGCCCGATCGCGATCTTCTCGGCCGCCACCACGGCCCCGGTGCCCGCGGCCAGCGCGCCCGCCGCGAGCCCGGCCAGGCCGGTGAACCGCCGCCAGCTGACCATCAGACCTCCTGCCCGGCCGGGCCCGGAACCGCGCCGCCCGCAGCCGGAACGCCCGCTCCCGCCGGGACCATCCCGGCCTCCGCCTCGGTTACCCCACAGTAGCTTCTCGGGATCTTCGCGGTAAACCTGGTCACGATGTCATAGGAGATCGTCCCGAGCAGGTCCGCCCACTCCTGCGCGGTTGGCTCGCCCTGGTCGCCCGGGCCGAAGAGGACGACCTCGTCGCCCTCCTCCAGGGGAGCGTCGCCGCCGTCGACCACGCACTGGTTCATGCACACCGTTCCCGCGATCACGTGCCTGGCGCCGCGCACGAGCACCGGGGCGGTGCTGGAGGCCGAGCGCGGAATGCCCTCGTGGTAGCCGATCGGGATCAGCCCGAGCGTGGCGGCCGCCCCGGTCCGGTAGCGATGCCCGTAGGACACGGGGGTCCCCGCTGGCACGCGCTTGACCTGGACGATCCGCGTCCGCACGGTCATGGCCGGGCGCAGCCAGGCGGGCGGGCCGCCGGGGAGGGTCGCCAGCCCGGTCACCCCGCCCCCCGGCCGCACCAGGTCGAACCAGGTGTCCGGCCTGGTCAGCACCGCCGCGGTGTTCGCCAGGTGGCGCACCGCCGGCCTGGCGCCCGCCCGCTCGGCGTCGGCCAGCGCCTGCCGGAACGCGGCGACCTGGGCGTCGACCGAGGGATGCCCGGGGATGTCGGCGCAGGCGAGGTGCGACCAGATGCCGGTCACCTCGCACCGCCCGGCCGCCTGCTCGGCCAGGGCCGCGGCGAGCAGCGCGGGCCAGTCCCGGCTGGTCGCGCCGCCGCGGCCCATGCCGGTGTCGATCTTCAGGTGGAGCCTGGCCGGCCGCCCCGCGCGCTCGGCCGCGGCGGCGGCCAGCGCGACCAGCCCGGGCGTGGACACACTCAGGTCGACCCCGTGCCCGACTGCCTCCGGCAGCGGCGCGTCCCGGGAGGTGAGCAGGGCGAGCACCGGCGCCGTGATCCCGGCCCGCCGCAGCGCGACCGCCTCGGCCGCGCTTCCCGTGCCCAGCCAGGATGCCCCGCCCGCCAGCGCGGCCGCGGCGACCGGCAGCATGCCGTGCCCGTACCCGTCGGCCTTGACCACCGCCATCAGCTGCGCCCCGCGGGCGTGGCCGGCCAGGGCGGCCACGTTCGACCTCACCGCGCCCAGATCGACGATCGCCTCAGGATGCCCGTCCATGGCCCACCAGTGTGCCAGCCGGGACGGGACGCCGGGGCCGCGCCGGCGCCCGGTCATGTGGCCAGGCGGGCCGGGAGCGGGCGGGGCAGTCACCGCTCCGTCGCCACGCCCATGAGTCAGCCGGGCTGGGCGGCCGGACCGGGCGGTGACGGCGCCGGCCGGGCGCCGGGAACCAGGCCGGTCAGCTGCCCACCACGCAGCCCGGGCTGCGGCCGTGCGCCGGGAACGCGCGGGCCAGCGCGTCGGCGATCATCTTCGCGCGGTGCTCGTACCCGAGCGAGGTGTAGTGAATGCCGTCGGAGATGAACCAGCCGCGCCTGGCCTCGGCTGCCCAGTTGTAGACGCGCATGTTCGGGTACCTCGCGCAGGCCCGCAGCAGCGCCCGGTTCCAGCGCCGCATGTTCGACTCGGCGTACGGGCCGCTGGAGACGAGTGAGATCACGTTCACCCACATCACGGGCTCGCCATGGGCGGCCCGCATCATCTCCCCGATCCGGAACGGCAGGCTGTAGGTGGAGCCCGCCGCGACGTCGGCGGCGTCGTCGGTGCCCAGCGCGATCACCCAGCAGCCGCGGAACCCGCCGCGGCGGATCGCCAGCGCCGCGTCGTAGCCGTTGACCTGGCCCGGCAGGGTCTCGACGACCGACCGGGCGCCCGAGATGTCGGTGATGACCTCCCGCACGCCGACGTCCTCGTACCTGGCCGTGATGCGCGTCCTCGGATCCGGCAGGTAGGCGGGGGAGACCAGCCCGTCGGAGGTCGAGTCGCCGATGTGGGCGACCGCCCGGCAGGAGGTCCGCGGCCCGCCGCCGGCCGCGGCGCGGGGCGAGGCGCCCGGGCGGGAGGAGCGCGCGGCGCCGGACCCGCCGGCGGGCAGCACCGTCCTGGTGACCGGCAGCTGCAGCGAGCCCTCGGCGATCGCCGACGGCACGCCCGTGCCGCCCGGCGCGCGGACGACGCCGGACAGGCCGATGCCTGCGATCAGGACCACCCCCGCCGACCCGGCCGTGGCCGCGAGGCCGCGCAGCCCGGACAGGCCGCCTGCGGGGCGCCAGTCCCCCGCCCTGGCCCGCGCCCAGAGCCGTCCCAGGGCACCGTGGCGGACGGGTTCCTCGACGAGCCGCCAGGACAGTGCCGAGATCACCAGCACCGCCGCGACCTGCAGGGCGGCCCGCGCCGGGCTGGGCGCGGCGTTGGCCGGTGTGGTCAGCACGATCACCGGGTAGTGCCACAGGTAGATCCCGTAGGACCGGACGCCGATCCAGCGCAGCGGGCGCCAGCCGAGCGCCGCGCCGATCAGGCTGGCCGGCCATGCGGCCGCGGCGACCACCGCGGCCGTGGCGACGGACAGCAGCACCATGCCGCCGCGGTAGGCGAAGGGGGAGTACTCGCCGACCCGCCAGACCATGACCGCGATCACGATCAGGCCCGCGCCGCCCGCCGCGTCGGCCGCCACCCTCGCCCGGCGCCCCCGCGGGCCGTCCGGCAGCCTGGCGGGCCAGGCGAGCGCCAGGGCCGCGCCGATCAGCAAGCCGAACGCGCGCGTGTCGGTCCCCTCGTAGACCCGGGTCGGGTCGGTGCCCGGCTGGTAGAGGTGCGCCATCCCGTACGCCGACACCAGCGCGAGCGCCAGGGTGGGCAGCACGAGCAGCCGGACCGAGCCGGCCTGGCGCTTGCACACCACGGCTAGCCCGGCGAGCAGCAGCAACGGCCAGAGCAGGTAGAACTGCTCCTCGACGGCGAGGGACCACAGGTGATCGAGCGGCGCGGGCGGCGCGAGCCTGGCGAAGTAGGACTGGTTCCTCGCGATCAGGTACCAGTTGCTGAAGTACCCGGCCGCCGCGCCCACCGCGCCGCGCACGCTGGCGAGCATGGCGCGGTCGGCGACCGTCACCCAGGCGGTGACGACGGCGAGCATGACGAACAGCGCCGGCAGCAGCCGCCGCGCCCGGCGCAGCCAGAACTCCCCCAGCCGCATCCGGCCGCGCGCGGACCATTCGCCGGTGAGCAGGCCGGTGATCAGGAACCCGCTCAGGGTGAAGAACACTCCCACGCCGAGCAGCCCGCCCCGGGCCCACCCGAACTGCTCGTGGTAGGCGATCACGGCGAGCACCGCCAGCGCCCGCAGCCCGTCAAGGCCGGGCAGGTAACGCTGTCCAGAACCCACGGGCTTCGGCATGTTCCCCCCCGTGCCGCGGCATGGCTCGCCCCCGCCGAGCCGGCTCCCGATCGCGCGGCCAGGGAAGACGCTACCCTGCGCTGATCAACGGCCGCGCATCGTCATTGTCAAGTCCTGGGAAGAACTCTCCGGCCGCGGCGCGCCAGGCCCGGTCACCGGACCACGCGGGCACGCGAGCGGCCATTGCCGGGGAACGCCCTGGCCAGCGCATCGGCGATGGCCAGGGCACGGGCGGCGCACCCCGCGGAGTCGTAGTGGATGCCGTCGGGCAGGAACCAGGCCGGGCGCGCCACCGCCGCCCAGTTGAAGATCTTCATGTTCGGGTACCTGGCCAGGGCCTGGACCAGGGCCCGGTTCCAGGCCCGCTCGTTCGCCTCCGCCCAGGGGCCGGACGTGACCTGCGTCCGCACGTTCACCCAGAGCACCGGCTGGCCGCGGGCCACCGACATCATCCGGGCGATCCTGGCCGCGAGGCCGACCCGGGAGCCCGCGGCGACGTCGGCGCTGTCGTTGGTGCCCAGCGCGAACACCCAGCAGCCGCGGAAGCCGGCGGCAGCCCACGCCCTGGCCACGCCGTACCCGTTCACCTGGCCGGGCAGGGCCTCGACGACCGACCGGCCGCCGGAGGCGTCGATCAGCAGGCGCCGGACGCCGACCGCCGCGTACCTGGCCGGCAGGCGCTGCGCCGGGTCCGGCAGGAACGACGGCGAGATCAGGTCGACCGACGTCGAGTCGCCGATGTGCGCGACCGACCGGCAGGAGGTCCGCGGCGCGCGAGCCGCCGCGGCGCCGCCGGGTGCCACGGCGCGGCCGTGACCTGTCAGGCGGGCGCGGCCGGCGGCCCGGGCGCCGCCGGCGGTCCGGGCGCCCGCCAGGGCGCGGGCCGCCCGCGCCGGCCCGCGCGGCGGGACCGCGCCGGCCACGGGCCGGGGGAGCCACGCGCGCGGCGGCGCGCCGGCCCTCGGGGCGGCTGCCCCGCTCACGGCAAGCCCGGCCGCGGTGGCGGCCAGCGCGGCGACGGCGGCGACGGACGCCACGGCGGCCACGGCCGGCCGGCGACGGCGGGCGCGCGGCCGGGCATGCCTGGGCACGAGGATCGGCATCTGGGGATCCGTTCGGCGACGGCGGCGAGGGGAGGCGGCCGGGCACCCGCAGTGCGGGCCAGGCCGATGCAAGGAGAACGCCTCGCGCGGCTGAGATGATTTCGTGACGTCGGCCACGGTCCCCCCCGGTGAACTTCCCCCGCGCCGAATCCTCGCACCGGTCACCGCCTGCCGCCGCTGCTTTAGGCTGACCGCCGTGGACTCGCCCTACGTGCTCCTGAGCTGCGCGATGTCGCTGGACGGCTACATAGGCGACGCGAGCGGGCAGCGGCTGATCCTGTCCGGCGAGCAGGACCGGGACGAGGTGGACGAGCTCCGCGCGTGGTGCGACGCGATCTGCGTCGGGGCCGGGACGGTGCGTGCAGACGATCCTCGCCTGCTGCTGCGCTCGGCCGCCAGGCGCCAGGCGCGCGCCGCGCGCGGCCTGCCGCCCGACCCGGCCCGGGTGATCCTGGGCGGCGGCGTCCCCGCTGGCGCGCGGGTCCTCGCCAGCGGGCCCAGGCCGCTGGTCTACGCCGCGTCGCAGGCCGTCCGGGACGCCCGCGGGCGGGTGGGCGCGGCGGCCGAGGTGGTGCCCGCCGGCGACCCGCCCGACCTGCGCCTGATCCTCGCGGACCTGGCCGCCCGGGGCGTCGGCCGGCTGCTCGTGGAGGGCGGCGGCACGGTGCACACGGCCTTCCTGACCGCCGGGCTGGCGGACGAGCTCCGCCTGGCGGTCGCCCCGTTCTTCGTCGGCGACCCGGCCGCGCCCCGGTTCGCCGGGCCCGGCGCGTTCCCCTGGAACCGCGGGCACCGCTCCCGCCTCATCGGTGCGGCTCAGGTCGGTGACATGGCCGTGCTCCGCTACGCGCTCTCGGACCGGGCCCCGGCGGGCGGCCCGCGGCCGTGCTCCGGAGCGCCGCCCGCCGCCAGGCCCTAGCCGCCCTGCGGCCGCCGCGCCCGGGCAGACGGCCCCGCCCCCGCGGCCTGGCCGGCGGCCGGCCCCGGGAGCGCGGCCCGGACCTGGCGGAACGCCTCAGGCAGCGCGGCGAGCACGTCGCTGGCTCCGGCCGGCGCCTCGCGGGCGGCCAGGCGGCCAGCCAGCCCGTGCAGGTAGGCGGCCGCCGCCGCGGCGGTGGCCGCCGGCCGGGCGCCCTGGGCGAGCAGCGCCCCGGCCAGGCCGGTGAGGACATCGCCCGATCCCGCCGTGGCCAGCCAGGGCGTCCCGGTGGGGTTGACCAGGGCGGGCTGGCCCGCATCGGGCGGCGCGACCACTGTGGTCGATCCCTTGAGCAGGACGGTCACGCGCAGCCGCGCCGCGGCGCGGCGGGCGGCCTCCAGCCGGTGCGCCTCGATCCAGCCGGGGTCCTCGTTCAGCAGCCTCCCCAGCTCGCCGGCGTGCGGCGTGATCAGCGTGACCGCCCCGGCGGGGCGGGACGCCAGCAGCCCGGGGCGGGACGCCAGCAGCGTGAGCCCGTCGGCGTCGACGACCACGGGCAGCGCGGTGGCGAGCACCCGGCCGAGCGCCTCCGCGGCGTCGTCCCCGGTGCCCAGGCCCGGCCCGGCCGCCCACGCCTGGACCCGGCCGGCCGCGGCGATCGCCTGGCCCGGCCCGCCCGCGTCCTCGGCGACCGTGACCACCGCCTCCGGCCAGCGCTGCCTGACCACCTCGGCGGCGGGCCGCGCGCTGACCAGGCGGACCATTCCGGCACCGCCCCGGACGGCGCCGCCGGCGCACAGCGCCGCGGCCCCGGTGAACCGCGCGCTGCCCGCGAGCACGCCGAGCACCCCCCGCCGGTACTTGTCCGACTCCGCGCCCGGAACCGGCAGGCTGGCCGCGGCGTCGGCGGACTGCAGGGCGATCACGGCGGGCTGGCCGGGCAGGTGCGGGCCCAGCCCGATGTCGACCAGCTCCACGACCCCGGCGTGGCCGGCCCCCGGATCGATCAGCAGGCCGGGCTTGACCACGCCGAACGTCACGGTGACGTCGGCCCGGATCGCCGGGCCGGCGGTCACCCCGGTGTCGGCGTCCACCCCGCTGGGCAGGTCGGCGGCGACCACCAGCGCTCCCCGCGATCGCGCCCGCTCCGCCAGCCGCGCCAGCGTGGCCGCCGGCTCGCGCAGCCCGCCGCGCCCGCCGATGCCCAGGATGCCGTCGATGACCAGGCCGGCGCCGCTGACCGCGTCCGCCGCCCCGGGGTCGCCGGGCCGGGCGAGCCTGCCGCCGGCCCGGGCCAGCGCCGCCGCGCCGGCCTGATGCACCCGGTCGCCAGCCGCGACCGCGGTGACCCGCGCCCCGCGCCCGGCCAGCCGGGCGCCGGCGAACAGGGCGTCGCCGCCGTTGTCGCCGGTGCCGGCGAGCACCGCCACCCGCGACCCGTAGACCCGGCCGAGCAGGCCGGCGCAGGTCGCGGCCAGCCCGGCCGCGGCGCGCCGCATCAGCGCGCCCTCGGGCACCAGCGCCATCAGCGCGCGCTCGGCCTGCCTGACCTCCCCGGCCGGGTAAGCCGCCCGCATCGGTCACCGCGCCGTCACCGCTACTCGACCGTCACCGACTTGGCCAGGTTGCGCGGCTGGTCCACGTCGTGGCCGCGCGCGTCCGCCAGCTCGCAGGCGAAGACCTGCAGCGGGACCGTCGCCACCACCGGCTGCAGGAGCGGCGGGACGGGCGGCAGCTCGATCATGGTGTCCGCGTACGGCGCCACCTTGGCGTCGCCGCGCTCGGCCAGCACGATCGTGCGGGCGCCGCGCGCCCGCACCTCCTGAATGTTCGAGACGATCTTGTCGTGCAGCACCGGCATGTCGCCCGGCGACGGCACCACGACGACGACCGGCAGCCCGGGCTCGATCAGCGCGATCGGGCCGTGCTTCAGCTCGCCCGCGGCGAAGCCCTCCGCGTGCATGTAGGCGAGCTCCTTGAGCTTGAGCGCGCCCTCAAGCGCGACCGGGTACCCGACATGGCGGCCGAGGAACAGCACGCACCGCTCCCCCGCCAGCTCCCGCGCGATCCGCCGGACCGGCTCCATGAGGCCGAGCACCTGCTCGACCGCGTCGGGCATCCGGCGCAGGTGGCCGAGCACCTCGGCGATCTCGCTCGCGTACAGCGTCCCCTGGACCTGGGCGAGGTAGAGCGCGACCACGTAGCAGGAGACGAGCTGGGTGAGGAACGCCTTGGTGGAGGCCACCGCGATCTCCGGCCCGGCGTGGGTGTACACGACGGCGTCGGATTCCCGCGGGATCGAGGACCCCTTGACGTTGCACACGGCGAGCACCCGGCTGTGCTGCTCGCGGGCGTGCCTGACGGCCATCAGGGTGTCCAGGGTCTCGCCCGACTGCGAGATCGCGATCACCAGGGTGGAGCGGGTCAGGATCGGGTCGGAGTAGCGGAACTCGCTGGCGAGCTGGACCTCGCAGCCGATCTTGCACCAGTGCTCGATCGCGTGCTTGGCGATGAGCCCGGCGTGGTAGGCCGTGCCGCAGGCGAGCACCACGACCCGGTCGACTGCCCGCAGCGCCTCGTCGTCCAGGCGCATCTCGTCCAGCGCGATCCGGCCGTCCCGGTCCACCCGCCCGATCAGCGCGTCCGCCACCGCGCGCGGTTGCTCGGCGATCTCCTTGGTCATGAACCACTTGAATCCGGACTTCTCGGCCGCATCGGCATCCCAGTCGATGGTGAAGTCCCTGACCCGCACGGGCGCCCCGTCGAAGTCGGTGACGGTCACCCGGTCAGCGCGGATCTCCGCCACCTGGTCCTGCCCGATCTCGGCGGCCTCCTTGGTGAACGCGATGAACGCCGCCACGTCGCTGGCGAGGAAGTTCTCGCCGTTGCCCCGGCCGACGACGAGCGGGGAGTTGCGCCGCGCGCCCACGACCACGTCCGGGTCGCGCACGTCCACGGCCACGAGGGTGAACGTGCCGTCCAGCCGGCGGCAGACCGCGCGCATGGCGCCCGCCAGCGACGGGCGCGCGCCGTCCGCCTGCTCCATCTCGTCCTCCAGCAGGTGCGCCACCAGCTCGGTGTCGGTCTCGGAGGTCATGACGTGGCCCCGCGCCAGCAGGTCACGCCGCAGGTCGGCGAAGTTCTCGATGATGCCGTTGTGCACGACCGCGAGGCGGCCGCTGCAGTCGGTGTGCGGGTGGGCGTTCGGGTCGGTCGGCGCGCCATGAGTCGCCCACCTGGTGTGGCCGAGCCCCACGGTCCCCGCCGGAGGCGGGACCTCGGCCAGCGCGGACTGCAGGTTCCCCAGCTTGCCCGCCCGCTTCGCCCAGGAGATCTTGCCTCCGGCGAGGACGGCGATGCCCGCCGAGTCGTACCCGCGGTACTCCAGCCGGGCAAGCCCCTCGAGCACGACCTCGAGCGCCTGCCTGCCGCCCGCGTAGCCCACGATTCCGCACATGGCTGCCAGGCTAGTACGTTCCCGGCCCGGCCCGGGGGGCGCTCACCCGGCGCCGCGGACCACCCCGGCCAGGCGGTCGGCCAGCTCCCGGGCCCGGTCCCCGTCGGTGGCCTCCACCATGACCCGCACGGCCGGCTCGGTGCCGCTGGGGCGCACCAGCACGCGCCCGGACTGGCCGAGCTCGGCCCGTGCCGCCTCGACCGCCGCGGCGAGCGCCAGCGAGCCCGCCACCTTGGCCTTGTCCACCCCGTGCACGTTGACCAGGACCTGCGGGTACCGGGTCATCACGGAGGCGAGCTCGGCGAGCGGCCGCCCGCTCGCGGCGACCGTGGCGAGCAGCTGCACGCTGGTCAGCAGCCCGTCCCCGGTGCCGGCGTGGTCGAGCATGATGATGTGGCCCGACTGCTCGCCGCCGAGCGCGTACTCGCCCCGCAGCATCGCCGCCAGCAGGTGGCGGTCGCCGACGGGGGTCTCGACCACGTCGATGCCGGCGCGCGCCATCGCGAGCCGGAAGCCGAGGTTCGCCATGACGGTGGCGACGACGGTGGAGCCGGGCAGCCGGCCGGCCCGATGGAGCGCCAGGGCCAGCACGGCGAGGATCTGGTCGCCGTCCACGACCTCGCCCGCCCCGTCGACCGCCAGGCACCGGTCGGCGTCGCCGTCGAAGGCGACCCCCGCGTCGGCCCGGTGCGCGACCACCGCCTGCTGCAGCGCGCCGATGCTGGTGGAGCCGCATCCGGAGTTGATGTTGAGCCCATCGGGCTCGGTGCCGATCGCGATCACCTCGGCCCCGGCGTCCCGGAGCAGGCGAGGGGCGATCCGCCAGGCGGCGCCGTGCGCGCAGTCCGCGACCACTCGCAGGCCGGCGAGCGGCCTGGCCGGGCCGGTGGCCCCGACGCTGGCGAGCAGGTGGGCGACATAGCGGTCGGCCTCGCCGGCCGCCTCGCGGACCCGGCCGAAGCCCCCGTCGGGGACGCCGCCCGGCGGGCCGCTCATCGCGGCCTCGATCTGGTCCTCCACCTCGTCGGGCAGCTTCATGCCACGCCGGCCGAAGAACTTGATCCCGTTGTCCGGTGCCGGGTTGTGGCTGGCGGAGAGCACGACGCCGAAGTCGGCGCCGAGCGCCTCGGTCAGGTAGGCCACCGCCGGGGTGGGCAGGACCCCGAGCCGCAGCACGTCCACGCCGCTGCCGGCCAGGCCGGCGACGACGGCGGCCTCCAGGAAGTCGCCCGAGGCCCGGGGATCACGGCCGACCACGGCAGTGGGCCGGCTGGCCGCCGGCCGCCGGGCGAGCACGGCGGCCGCAGCGGCCGCCACGCTGGCGGCCAGGTGGACTCCGAGGTCACGGCCGGCGACGCCACGCACGCCGTCGGTGCCGAATAGCTTGCCCATCGATGCAGTACTCCCCGCGCTCAGGCTCGGCGAAGCACGGAGGCTCCGCGATGCGGCAGCGACCCGTCATGCCGCGCGCGCGGCATGACGGCCGGCTAGCGCTTGGAGTACTGGGGCGCCTTGCGCGCCTTCTTCAGCCCGGCCTTCTTGCGTTCCTTGACCCTGGCGTCCCTGGTGAGGAAGCCCAGCCGCTTGAGCGCGGGCCGGCTGGCCGGGTCCACCAGGACCAGCGCCCGGGCGATCCCGAGCCGGAGCGCGCCTGCCTGCCCGCTTACGCCGCCGCCGGTGATCGTGGCGATGACGTCGAACTGCCCTTCCGCTCCCAGGGTCGCGAACGGCTCGCTGATGAGCTGCTGGTGGACCTTGTTCGGGAAGTAGACCTCCATCGCGCGGCCGTTGACCTGCCACCGGCCGGTCCCCGGCATCAGCCGCACCCGCGCGACCGCCTCCTTGCGGCGGCCCGTGCCGAGGGCGTGCCCGGTCGCCACCGGCCGGCGGCCCCCGGCCCCGCGCGGCCCGCCGGCCTCGCCGGTCTGCGTGGAGTACTGCGCCACGTGCTCGGTAACCTCGTCGTCCGCGCCCTGCCCGGGCACTCCGGCGGTCTGCGCCACGGTCTGTCCCTCGTGCTTCCTGATCAGCTTGTCGTGTCCTGGTGCCCGCTCGCCCGGTTACCGGGCCGCCGCGGCCTGCTGCGAGACCTGGGCGATCTCGAACGGGACGGGCCTTTGCGCCTGGTGGGGGTGCTCGGGCCCGGCGTAGACCTTGAGCTTGCGCAGCATCTGCCTGCCGAGCGAGTTCTTCGGGAGCATCCCCTTGACCGCCTTGGTCACGGCGCGCTCGGGCCTGGTGGCCATCAGGTCGCCGTAGCCGACCGACCGCAGCCCGCCCGGGTACCCCGAGTGGCGGTAGGCGCGCTTGCCGGCCAGCTTGTTGCCGGTGAGGACGACCTTGGCGGCGTTCACGATGATCACGAAGTCGCCCGTGTCCACGTGCGGCGCGAAGATCGGCTTGTGCTTGCCGCGGAGCAGCGTCGCGGCCTGGCTGGCGAGGCGGCCGAGGACGACGTCCGACGCGTCGATGACATGCCACTGGCGCTGCACGTCGGCGGCCTTCGGGCTGAAAGTGCGCACGGTCATGAGCCTTCGCGTGTGAGTCCTGATCGGTGGGCCCGCGTCCGGCCCGTCAGCGGGGCGCGGGGCGTGCCGCTGCGCCAGCGACGGGACGATCGCCCGCGGGGCGGGCACGCCAGGGCGCGTGGACGCCACGAAAGGATACCGGCATGTGGCGCGGCTGGTCAAAGGGGGAGGGCGGCCGCGGCCGGCCGGGCCCGGATCCGCCCGCGCGGATGCCGCCCATCCCACCCGCGGCCGGGGCAGCCGGCCCTTACCTGGCTCACCCGCGGCGCCATGACGGTACGCTCACCGCATGCGCGATGCGGGTGAGCGGGCCTCGGGCGGATCGTCGGGGCGCCGGCAGCGGCCGCCGCTGCCCGGAGCTCCGCAGCGGGCCGGCGGGAATGGCGGCGCGTCGCTGTTCACGCCCGCGTACCGGGTCAGCCACGCGGCGCCGGAGGCCGGCGGCAGCCGCACGGGGCTGCCGTCCTGGGCGGGGGCGCCGGACGAGCCGGATGCCGCGTGGACCGACGAGGAGCCGTCCCGCCGCTACGACTGGGCCGACGACGGCGACCTGTGGTCGGGGCTGGAGGACTACCTGCCGCCGCGCCCGGCGACGAGCAACGCGGTCCGCGGCTTCCCGCCGAGGCCCGACGATCCCCTGCCGGTGTACCCGCCGGGGCCGTTCGCCGCGTGGAACCGCCGCCCGGGCGACGCGGACGCCGAGCGCCGGGCAGGCGCCCGCCGCGAGGACCCGGCCAGGCAGATCGCCGCCGCCTCGATCACGCCGGTCGAGTTCGACACCGACTACTCGCTGCCGGCCATCAAGGATCCCGACCCCGCCGAGCTCGGGCTCGAGCCGCCGGGCTCGGCGCGGAGCGAGGCGGCGCGCCCCAGGCCGGCGGCCTCACCGCGCTCCGGGGGGTCCCGCCCGGGCGGCTCCCACGGCCGGCAGCGGCCGGCCCGGCGCAGGCGCGCGCACGCCAGGCACGGCTCGGTGCGCCTGGCTGTCGGCGCGGCCGCCCTGATCGTCGTGGCCGCGCTGACCGTCCTGGTCGCCACCTCGCTCAGGACGGCCGCGGGCAGGCCCGGCGGCCGGCAGGCCGCCAGCAGGCCGCCCGCAGCGTCGTCGTCGTCATCCCCGGCCCCCCCGGCGGGCAAGTGGCAGTACATCGGCAGCCGGGCCACCGACCCGCAGCCGCTCACCCTCACCGAGCTCTTCCCGCCCAGCTTCTCGGCCGCGGGGGTGTTCTACCGGCGGTCCGCGCAGGCGCTCAGCAGCGACTGCCACGGTGCCCTGATCGGGTCAGGGCTCCAGTCGGCCGTGCATCACGCGGACTGCACGCAGGCGGCCCGGGCCAGCTACCTGGCGCGCGCGGTGAAGATGATGGGGACCATCGGCGTGTTCAACCTCAAGAGCGCCGCCCTGGCGCAGACCTCCGCCCTGGCGGCCGGGCGGTCGCAGTTCGTGGCCCAGCTCCCGGCCAGGACCGGGCCGACCAAGCGGCTCGGCCAGGGCACGGGCATCGAGGAGGCGGTGGTCAAGGGACACTACCTGGTGCTCGGCTGGGCCGAGTTCACCGGCCTGAGCGCGCCGAAGACAGCCGCAGAGCGGGCCAGGCTCACCGGGTTCCTGAACGTGCTGATCCAGCAGACCGTGAACGCCAGCCTGAGCGCGCGGATGGTGACCGGCAAGCCGGCCGGGTGACGCGCCGGCCGCCCGCGCGCAGGCGCCGGCCCGCGCCCGCCCGGCCCGCGCGGTCCGTCCGCCTGGTTCCTGTCACGCGCCGGCCCGGCCCGCGCCCCGGGCCTGCCTGGTCCGCGCCGCGCGATCCGCCAGCTCACTGTCGGGCGGGTAACGGACCTCCTCCAGGCAGAGCGGATGCGGCGGCGCGACGACGACGGCGGGATCCCTGACCCGGCCGGCGAGCACGGTCTCCAGCCAGCCGGGTGCCTTGCGCCCGTCTCCCACCGCGAGCAGGGCCCCGGTGAGGGCCCGGACCATGTTGTGGCAGAACGCGTCAGCGACCACGGTGCCGACCGCCACGCCCGGTCCCGCCCGCTCCCAGCGCAGCTCGCGGACGTCCCGCACGGTGCTGGCGCCCCGGCGCGGCCGGCAGAACGCGGCGAAGTCGTGCTCGCCCAGGCACGCCCTGGCGGCCTCGTTCATCCGGTCGAGGCTGAGCGGGCGCGGATGCCAGAGCGTGTCCGTCCGGCGCACCGGGTCGAGGTGGGCACGGCTGTCGCAGACCCGGTAGGTGTAGCGCCGCCACAGCGCGGAGAAGCGGGCGTCGAAGCCGGGCGGCGCCGGCGCGACGGAACGCACCAGCACGTCGGCGGGGAGGACCCTGTCCAGCCGCCGGGCCAGGGATGAGGCGGCCGCCCGCCAGGCGGGGACGGGCACGTCCACGTGGGCGACCTGGCCGCGCGCATGGACGCCAGCGTCGGTCCTGCCCGCCACGGTCAGGGACGGCGCGGGCACCAGCCCGAGCAGGCGGCTGAGCGCCTCCTCCAGAACCCCCTGCACGGTCCGCGTGCCGGGCTGCGCCGCCCAGCCGTGGAAGGCGCCGCCGTCATAGGCCAGGTCCAGCCTGAGCCTGACGAGCTCCTGGCACTCGCTACTGCCCGGCTGCGTCCTCTTCCCCCTGCTGCCCGCCGGCGTGCTCCTCCGGGCGCTCCCCGTCGGCTCCCGGGGTGCCCGCGCCCGGGCCGCTGTCGCCCAGCTCCGCCTCCGCGGTGCCGGCCTGCGCCTCCGCGGTGCCGGCCTGCGCCTCCGCGGTGCCGGCCTGCGCCTCCGCGGTGCCGGCCTGCGCCGCTTCGTTCACCGGAGGCCCCCCGGCCGCGCCGGCTGGCGCCGCGCCGGCTGCCGGCGGCGCCCCGGCGCGGCCCCTGGCCGGCTGAGGGCGCCGGGCCCGCCGCCTGGCCGGCCTGGCGTCGGGCTGCTCCCGGACCAGCTCGATCACGGCCATCGCCGCGCTGTCGCCCTTGCGCGGCCCGACCTTGGTGATCCGGGTGTAGCCGCCCTGGCGTCCCGCGAAGCCGGGCCCGATCTCGTCGAACAGCGTCTTGACCACGGCCCGGTTCGCCACCACGGTCAGTACCTGCCGCCGCGCGTGCAGGTCACCCCGCTTGGCGAAGGTGATGAGACGCTCGGCGACCGGGCGCAGCCTGCGGGCACGAGCCTGAGTCGTCGTGATCTTGCCGTGCTCGAACAGCGCCGTGGCCAGGTTCGCCAGCATGTGCTGCTGGTGCGCGGCGCTGCCGCCCATGCGGCGGCCCTTGGTCGGCGTGGGCATGGAAGGACACTCCTCGGTGTGCTGCGGACCGGACGGGCGAGCCGACCGGTCAGTACTCCTCGGTCTCTACGTAGCTGTCGTCATCGTCGGTGATATAGCTGTCCGCCGCCGTCCCCGGGTCGAACCCGGGAGGTGAGTCCTTCAGCGTCAGGCCCATGTCGAGCAGCTTCTGCTTGACCTCCTCGATCGACTTCGCGCCGAAGTTCCTGATGTCGAGCAGGTCCTGCTCGCTGCGCGCCACCAGTTCGCCGACGGTGTGGATGCCCTCGCGCTTGAGGCAGTTGTAGGAGCGGACGGTCAGGTTGAGGTCCTCGATCGGCAGCGCCAGGTCGGCGGCGAGAGCCGCGTCGGTCGGCGATGGGCCGATGTCGATTCCCTCGGCCTCCAGGTTCAGCTCCCGGGCCAGGCCGAACAGCTCCACCAGCGTCATGCCCGCGCTGGCCACCGCATCCCGCGGCCGCATGCACGGCTTGGTCTCCACGTCCACGATCAGCCGGTCGAAGTCGGTCCGCTGCTCCACCCGGGTGGCCTCGACCTTGTAGGTGACCCGCAGCACCGGCGAGTAGATCGAGTCGATCGGAATCCGGCCGATCTCCTGGCCGGGCTGCTTGTTCTGCGCCGCCGAGACGTAGCCGCGACCGCGCTCGACCGTCAGCTCCATCTCCAGCTTCCCCTTGGCGTTGAGCGTGGCGATGTGGAGGCCGGGGTTGTGGACCTGCAGCCCCGCCGGCGGGGCGATGTCCGCAGCGGTGACCTCACCGGGACCCTGCTTGCGCAGGTACATGTGGACCGGCTCATCGTGCTCGGAGGAGACCACTAGCTCCTTGAGGTTCAAGATGATGTCGGTGACGTCCTCGGTGACGCCGGGCACGGTCGAGAACTCGTGCAGCACGCCCTCGATCCTGATGCTGGTGACGGCCGCGCCCGGGATCGACGAGAGCAGGGTGCGACGCAGCGAGTTGCCGATTGTGTACCCGAAACCCGGCTCGAGGGGCTCGATCGTGAACCGGGAGCGGAACTCGCTGACGGGCTCCTCGGTGAGGGTGGGACGCTGTGCGATGAGCATGACGTGATGTTCCTTTCCGCCTGCCCGCCATATGACAGGCGATCAAGGGGCGTGTTACTTCGAGTAGTACTCGACGATCAGCTGCTCCTGGACCAGCGTGTCGATCTGCGCGCGGCTCGGCAGCGCGTGGACCAGGATCCGCATCCTGTCCGGGATGACCTCGAGCCAGGCGGGCACCTGGCGCTCGCCCGCCTCAGCCCGCGCCACCACGAACGGCGTGAGCTCGCGGGACTTGGCCGCGACCTCCACGATGTCGCTCGCGCTCACCCGGTAGGAAGGAATGTTCACCTTGCGGCCGTTGACGAGCACGTGGCCGTGCCTGACCACCTGCCGCGCCATGTCGCGGCTCTTGGCGAAGCCCGCGCGGTAGATCACGTTGTCGAGGCGGCTCTCCAGGATCTGCAGCAGCGCCTCGCCGGTCTTGCCGCGGGTCTTGGTCGCCTCTTCGTAGTAGTCGTGGAACTGCTTCTCCAGGATGCCGTAGATCCGGCGCGCCTTCTGCTTCTCCCGGACCTGGAGCAGGTACTCGCTCTCCTTCGGCCGGTTCCTGCCGTGCTCGCCGGGCGGGTAGGGGCGGATCTCGATCGGGCACTTCGGCGAGTCGCACTTGGCGCCCTTCAGGAACAGCTTGGTCTTCTCGCGGCGGCAGCGCTTGCAGTCCGCGCCGGTGTACCGGGCCATCCGAAGGACCTCCTCAGACCCGCCGCCGCTTCGGCGGGCGGCAGCCGTTGTGCGGAACGGGGGTGACGTCGGTGATGGAGCCGACCTCAAGGCCGGTCGCCTGCAGGGACCGGATAGCCGTCTCCCGGCCCGATCCGGGGCCCTTGACGAACACGTCGACTCTGCGCATGCCGTGCTCCATCGCCCGCCGCGCAGCAGCCTCCGCGGCCATCTGGGCGGCGTAGGGCGTCGACTTGCGGGAGCCCTTGAATCCGACCTGGCCGGACGACGCCCACGAGATCACGCTCCCGGCCGGGTCGGTGATTGACACGATCGTGTTGTTGAACGTGCTCTTGATGTGCGCGTGCCCGTGCGCGATGTTCTTTCTCTCCTTGCGGCGCACCTTCTTGGCGCCGGCCCGGCTCCTTGGAGGCATTCTCTCGTCAACTCCGGAGGTGATCGGTCCGAATCACGGACTACTTCTTCCCGGCCTTCTTCTTGCCGGCCACGGTCTTCTTCTTGCCCTTGCGGGTGCGGGCGTTCGTCTGGGTGCGCTGGCCATGCACCGGCAGCCCGCGCCGGTGCCGCAGGCCCTGGTAGCAGCCGATCTCGACCTTGCGCCTGATGTCCGCCTGGACCTCCCGGCGCAGATCGCCCTCGACCTTGTAGTTCGCCTCGATCCAGTCCCGCAGCTGGACGATCTCGTCGTCGGTCATCTGGTGGACCCGGGTGTCCGGGCTGATGCCGGTGGCCCTCAGCGTCTCAAGCGCCCGGGTCCTGCCGATGCCGTAGATGTAGGTGAGGGCGACCTCAAGCCGCTTCTCCCGCGGGAGGTCGACGCCGACCAGGCGTGCCATCGTGGGCAGCTCTCCTTCTCGTCCGGAGGTCCTGCGCACCGCCCCGCGCCCGTGCCCGCGGGCGCGGCCCCGGCCTCCTCCCGGGGGTGCCCTGGCGCCTGCGCGGCGCCGGGGTGCGGCACGTGTTCCGCTGTGGTCGCGGCGGGCTAGCCCTGCCGCTGCTTGTGCCTGGGGTCGCTGCAGATGACCATCACGCGGCCATGCCGGCGGATGATCCGGCACTTGCTGCAGATCTTCTTCACGCTCGGCTTGACCTTCATCTGGCCTCCTCCGCCCCGGGCTCCCGCCGCCGGCCGCCGCGGCGCCCGGCCAGTCCGCTCTGGCTCGTCACTGGTGCCTCGTCACTTGTACCGGTACACGATGCGGCCGCGGCTGAGGTCATAGGGACTCAGCTCCACGACGACCCGGTCACCCGGCAGGATCCTGATGTAGTGCATCCGCATCTTGCCGCTGATGTGGGCCAGGACCTTGTGCCCGTTGTCGAGCTCCACCCGGAAGAACGCGTTGGGCAGCGGTTCGACCACCGTGCCCTCGATCTCGATGGCACCGTCCTTCTTGGGCATGTCCTCCGCGCTTCGCTGGTGTCGGGTGCCGGCCGGCCCGGTGCTGGCTGGTCTGGGTTGTCTCCCCCGCGCGCCCGCCGCCCGTCCGGCCCGGGCGCAAGCTGATCACGCCACGGCACCGCCGCGCGGTCGGGGGTGACTCGGCCCGCCGAGAGGCCGTGAGCGCCGGTGGCGCGCCACCGGCAGCGACGGCTTCGCGGGCCGGATGCACAGTCTACGTCAGCGGCGCCGATTCCGCGAACCGGCCGCGCCCTGACGAGGGCCGGCGAAGCCTCGCCCGCGCTCAGGCGGCGGGGCCGCCGATCCCGCGGCGGCCTCGCCCACGGCCCAGGTGGCGGCCCGGGCCGCCCGGGCCCGTGCCGGCGATCCACCGGGCGGCGAGCACGGCGCCGGAGGGCAGCACGACCCACAGCGGCCACGGGTACCCGGCACCGGTCAGCACCCAGATCACCACGCAGATCAGGGTCACGCTCAGCCACGACGCCCACGCCGCGCGCCACGCCGGGGAGAGCCGGCGCGCCCCCATCGCCTGCCCCATCGCCTCGATCACCGAGTCGGCCGGAAGCGACGGCCCTGGCGGGCGCCGGGGCAGGGCGGACGACGGGAGCGGGTACGGGTCGACGGCCGGCAGGTCGGCGGTCAGGTCGTCCAGCTCCCCGAGCGTCTTGGCCTGGTAGGCCTTGTCCAGCCGTTCGTGGAACTCGGCGGCGTCCAGGCGGCCGACCGCATGGTGCTCGCGGAGCATCGCCGCCACCCGGTCCCGGTCCTGGTCGGAGGCGCGGATCTGGCGCGGGTCGGTCGGCATCAGGGCCTGCCTTCGGCGGGGCTGCCGGACCGGGTGAGCCCGGCGGCCCCGCCGTCCTCGGCGGTGAGCACCCACGGCCCGGCCGCGGTGATCGCCACGGTGTGCTCGAAGTGGGCGGCCAGGCTGCCGTCGGCGGTCGTCACCGTCCAGCCGTCGTCGAGCAGCCGGGTCCGGTGCCCTCCGGCGGTGAGCATCGGCTCGATCGCCAGCGCCATGCCCTCGGCCAGCACCAGGCCGCGGCCCGGCCGGCCGTGGTTGGGAACCGGCGGGTCCATGTGCATCGCCGAGCCGATGAAGTGCCCGCCGTAGTCCCGCACGATCCCGTGGGCCGCGATGCCGGACTCGATCGCATGCGAGATGTCGGTGAGGTGCCGTCCGGCTGCGGCCGTCGCCAGGCCCCGCCACAGCGCCGCCTCGCACGCCTCGATCAGCGCCGCCGCCTCGGCGGTGACCTCCCCGACCGGCACCGTGACCGCCGCGTCCGCGTGCCATCCGTCCACGACCGCCCCGGCGTCGATCGAGATGATGTCTCCCGCGCTCAGCCGCGCGTCCGCCCGCGGGATCGCGTGCACCACCTGGTCGTTGACGCTGGTGCAGATCGTGGCCGGATACCCGTGGTAGCCGAGGAACGACGGGCTCGCGCCGGCCGACCGGATCTGCCGCGCGGCGATCGCGTCGAGCTCGGCTGTGCTGATCCCGGGCTCGACCGCAGCCGCGGCGGCGCGCAGCGCCCTGGCCACCACCAGCCCCGCCGCGCGCATCAGCTCAAGCTGGGCAGGCGTCTTGATCTCCACGGCAAATCCACGTCTGAGCAGCATTGCCACGCGCCTCCCGGTTCCACGGTACTCCGGGCTCAGCGAGCGAAGCGCCGCAGCGCGAGCAGCGCCCGCTCGGTCACGTCCTCCACCGGGCCGGTCGCGTCCATCCCGAGCAGGATGCCCTCGTCGGCGTAGTAGCTGATCAGCGGCTGAGTCTGCTGCTGGTAGACCTCGAGCCGGTGCCGGATCGTCTCCTCGCGGTCATCGTCGCGCTGGAACAGCTCGCCCCCGCACTCGTCGCACCGCCCCGGGCGCGACGGCGGGTCGAAGGCGACGTGCCAGACGTGGCCGCAGGTGCGGCAGGTGCGCCGGCCGGACAGGCGGCGGATCACCTCGTCGTGGTCGACCACCAGCTCCAGCACCACGTCGAGGCGCTGGCCCCAGTCGGTGAGCAGCTTCTTGAGCGTCTCCGCCTGCGGCACGTTCCTGGGGAAGCCGTCCAGGAGGAACCCGGCCTGCGCGTCCTCCTCCTGCAGGCGGCTGGCCACCATGGCGATCGTGATCTCATCGGGCACCAGGTCGCCGCGGTCCATGTACGCCTTGGCTGCCCGGCCGAGCTCGGTCCCCGCGCTCACGTTGTACCGGAAGATGTCACCGGTCGACACTTTGGGAATGGCCAGGTGAGAGGCGATGAACTGGGCCTGCGTCCCCTTGCCCGCACCGGGTGGCCCGACCAGGACGATGCGCACTACCTGAGGAAACCCTCGTAGTTGCGCTGCTGCAGCTGGCTCTCGATCTGCTTCACGGTGTCGAGCCCCACGCCCACCGCGATCATGATGCTGGTGCCGCCGAGCGGGAACTGAGCCGTGGCACCGACCAGCGCGATCGCAATCATCGGGATGAGCGCGACGACACCCAGGTAGAGCGAGCCGGGGGCGGTCAGCCGGTTGAGCACGAACCGCAGGTAGCCCGCGGTCGGCCCGCCCGGCCTGATGCCGGGAATGAAGCCGCCGGACTTCTTCATGTTATCGGCGACCTCATCCGGATTGAAGGTGATCGAAACATAGAAGTACGTGAACAAGATGATGAGGACGAAGAAGCTCACCATGTAGTAGGGGTCGGCGTTCACGCCTAGGAAGTGCCGCTCGACCCAGTTCGCCCAGCCGGACGTCGCGTTCGGGTTGCCGAACAGGTTCGCCGCCAGCGCGGGTATGTACAGCAGCGAGGACGCGAAGATCACCGGGATCACGCCGGCCTGGTTGACCCGCAGCGGGATGTAGGTGGACGTGCCGCCGTACATCTTCCGGCCGACCATCCGCTTGGCGTACTGGACCGGGATGCGGCGCTGCGCCTGCTCCATGAACGCGACCGCCGCGATGACCAGCACGCCCACCGCGAGCACGATGACGAAGGTGAACCCGCCCCTGGACTCCCTGATCAGGTTGAGCTGGCCGGGGATCACCGCGATGACCTGCGTGAAGATCAGCAGCGACATGCCGTTCCCGACGCCGCGGTCGGTGATCAGCTCGCCCAGCCACATGATCACGGCGGTGCCCGCGGTCAGGCAGATCACCATGGTGGCGATGGTGAAGACCGAGGTGTTCGGGATCAGCGGCGACGGGCAGGGCTGGCCGATCATCGCGGTCGGGTTCTCGGCCAGCGCGACGATCGCGGTCGACTGCAGGATGGCCAGCCCGATCGTGAGGTACCGGGTGTACTGGGTGATCCTCGCCTGCCCGGAGGCCCCTTCCTGGCGGAGCGCCTCCAGGCGGGGGATCACCACGGCGAGCAGCTGCAGGATGATGCTCGCGGTGATGTAGGGCATGATGCCGAGCGCGAAGATCGTCAGCCGCAGCAGCGCGCCGCCGGAGAGCAGGTTCACCAGCCCCAGCACGCCCGTCTTCGCCGGGCCGCTCAGCAGGCACTGATCGACCGCGTGGACCGAGACGCCGGGCGTGGGCATCGACGCCCCGAACCGGAAGATCACGATGACGAACAGCGTGAACAGGAGCTTCCTGCGCAGGTCCGGGGTGCGGAATGCCTGGATGTACGCGGTCAGCATGCGCCGTCCTGGTCTCGAAGGGTCAACGTCATCTGCCGCTCCTTGTCGCCGGCGGCCGGTGCCGCGGATCCGCCGGCCGGGCCACGCGCGGCCGGCATCGCCACAGATGAGCCGCCGCCACGCGCCGCCGAGCGGGCCGGCACCCAGCGGCCAGGACGCGGTGCGCAGGCCGGATTCTAGCCTGCCCGCCGCGCACAGGCAGCCTGCCTGAATGGTACCTGCGGCCAAGGCCCGGCGGGGCTCCCCGCGGGATGCCGCGCCCGCGCCGGCCGGAGCGACCGCGGGGCGGGGGCCACCGGGCGTGCCGTGGCCCGCCGCGCGGGCTGGACTTCACGCGGGCCGCGCCCGGATGGCCGGCTCGCCGGTCCGGCCTCACAGCCGGGTGGCCGTCCCGCCTGCCGCCGTGATCTTCTCCGCTGCCGAGGAGGAGAACGCGTGCGCGCTCACCCGAAGGCCCGGCGGCGCCTCGCCGGACCCCAGGATCTTGACGAGCTGGCCGCGCCTGACGGCCCCGCGCGCGGCGAGGTCCTCCGGGGTCACCTCGCCGCCGGAGGGATAGAGCTCGGCCAGCCGGTCCAGGTTGACGACCTGGTAGCTGACCTTGAACCGCGCGTTGGAGAAGCCCTTGAGCTTGGGCAGCCGCCGGTGCAGCGGCATCTGCCCCCCCTCGAAGGCGGGCGAGATGTTCGCCCGGGCCTTGCTGCCCTTGGTTCCCCGCCCGGCGGTCTTGCCCTTGGAGGCCTCGCCGCGCCCGACCCGCGTCCGCTTGGTCCGGGCCCCGGGCGCCGGCCGCAGGTGGTGGATCTTCAGGCCTGCCGAACCGGCCCGCGCCGGCACCGCCCGGCCGGGGCCTGCCTCCCCGCTCGTCACGCTCACTGCACCTCCTCCACGGTGACCAGGTGGCGCACCGCCTGGATCATGCCGCGGAACTCTGGCCTGTCGTCCTTGATCACGGTGTCGCCGATCCGGTGCAGCCCGAGCGAGCGCAGGCTGTCGCGCTGCTCGCGAGTGCCGCCGATCGGCGACCGGACCTGGGTTACCTTCAGCTGTGCCATCATGCGCTCCGGTGTCAGCGTCGGCTAGCTCGCCTGCTCGGCCGCGGCGGTGGCCGCCGCGGCGCGGGCCCGCAGCATCGCCGCCGGGGCGACGTGCTCGATCGGCAGGCCGCGGCGGGCCGCGATCTCCTCGGGCCGGGACAGGCTCTTCAGGGCGGCGACGGTCGCGTGCACCACGTTGATCGGGTTGGAGGAGCCGAGGGACCGGGAGAGCACGTCGTGCACGCCCGCGCACTCCAGCACCGCGCGGACCGGGCCGCCGGCGATCACGCCGGTCCCGGGGCTGGCCGGCTTGAGCAGCACCACCCCGGCGGTGTCCTCGCCCTGCACCGTGTGCGGGATCGTGCCGCCGATCCGCGGCACGCGGAAGAACGACTTCTTCGCCGCCTCCACGCCCTTGGCGATCGCCGCGGGCACCTCCTTCGCCTTGCCGTAGCCCACCCCGACCAGGCCGTTGCCGTCGCCGACGACGACGAGGGCGGTGAAGCTGAACCGGCGGCCGCCCTGGACCACCTTCGCCACCCGGTTGATGGTGACGACGCGCTCCAGGTAGGCGGTGCCCTTGTCGGCCGCGCCGCCGCGCCGGTCGTCGCGGCGTTCCCGCCGCTCGCCACCCGGCCCGCCGCCGCGCCGCGCAGTTGCTGCCATCAGACCGTCCTTCTCTCCTCGCCGGGGATGACGCCGCTCACAGCGCCAGCCCGCCTTCGCGCGCGCCATCGGCCAGCGCCGCGACCCTGCCGTGATAGGCGTAGCCGCCCCGGTCGAAGACGGCGGCGGTGATGCCCGCCTGGACCGCCCGCTCGGCGAGCAGCCTGCCCGCCAGGCGGGAGCGTGACTTCTTGTCGCCGCCCGCCTGCCTGACCTGCTCCTCCAGGGTCGACGCGGACGCCAGCGTGCGCCCGGCGGCGTCGTCGACGAGCTGCGCCACGATGTGCCGCGCCGACCTGGTCACGACCAGCCTTGGCCGCTGCGGGCTGCCCGCGATCTTCTTGCGCACTCGCAGGTGCCGCCTGGTCCGCGCCGCCGCCCGGGCCGAGGTGCGCCGCGAGCTGCGCACGTGCGCGGTCGTCCTGGTGCCAGCCATCTGCTACTTCCCAGCCTTCCCGGCCTTGCGGCGGATCTGCTCGCCGGCATACCGCACGCCCTTGCCCTTGTACGGATCCGGCTTGCGCAGCTTGCGGAGGTTCGCCGCCACCTCGCCGACCCGCTGCTTGTCGATGCCCTCGACGAAGAACCTGGTGGGAGTCTCCACCCGGAACGAGATGCCCTCGGGCGGGCTGACCAGCACGGGGTGGCTGTAGCCGAGGGAGAACTCCAGGTCCCGGCCCCTGGCCTGCACGCGGTAGCCGACCCCGACGATCTCCATCTCCTTGGCGTAGCCCTGGGTGACGCCGGTGACCATGTTCGCGATCAGCGACCTGGACAGCCCGTGCAACGCCCTCACCTCGCCCTCGTCGCTCGGCCTGGTGACGGTGATCACGCCGTCGCCGTGGCCGACCTCGATCGGCGGGGCCACCTCCAGCCGCAGGCTGCCCTTGGGGCCGGTCACGGTCACCTCCCGGCCCTCGATGGCGACGGTGACGCCCGGCGGCACGGCCACCGGTGCCCGTCCGATTCGTGACATTCGTCAGCTCCCTACCAGACCCAGGCGAGGACTTCCCCGCCCACGCCCTGCTTCTTCGCCTGCTTGTCGGTCATCAGGCCGGAGGACGTCGAGATGATCGCGACGCCGAGCCCGCCGAGCACCTTCGGCAGGTTGTCCTTGCGGGCGTAGACCCGCAGGCCCGGCTTGGAGATCCGCCTGATGCCGGCTATCGATCGCTCCCGGGACGGGCCGTACTTGAGCGCGATCACGAGGTTCCTGCCGACCGGGGCGTCCTCGACGCGCCAGTCGGCGATGTACCCCTCCTGCTTGAGGATCTCGGCGATGTGCGCCTTGATCGCCGAGTGCGGCATCGTGACCGTCTCATGGTAGGCCGCGTTGGCGTTGCGCAGACGGGTCAGCATGTCAGCGACCGGGTCGGTCATGGTCATGGCCTGGTGGCCCTCCTACCAGCTTGACTTCGTGATGCCGGGCAACTCGCCGCGGTGCGCCATCGTGCGGAAGCAGATCCGGCACAGGCCGAACTTGCGGTAGACCGCCCGGGGCCGGCCGCAACGGGAGCACCGCGTGTAGGCGCGCACGGCGAACTTGGGCGTGCGCTTCGCCTTGACGATCAGGCTCTTCTTCGCCACTGGTCAGCTCTCCTTGAACGGGAAGCCGAGCCGCCGCAGCAGCGAGCGGCCCTGCTCGTCGGTGGTCGCCGTGGTGACGACGGTGATGTCCATCCCGCGCTGGCGGTCCACCTGGTCCGGGTTGATCTCGTGGAACATGAGCTGCTCGGTGAGGCCGAACGTGTAGTTCCCCCGGCCGTCGAATTGCCGGTCGGACAGGCCGCGGAAGTCGCGGATGCGCGGCAGCGCGAGCGACAGCAGCCGGTCGCAGAACTCCCACATCCGCGCGCCGCGCAGGGTCGCGTGGACGCCGATCGGCATTCCCTCGCGCAGCTTGAACTGCGCGATCGACTTGCGGGCGCGGGCGATCGCCGGCCGCTGGCCGGTGATCAGCGCCAGGTCCCGCACCGCGCCCTCGATCAGCTTGGCGTCACGGGCGGCCTCGCCGACCCCCATGTTCACCACGATCTTGGTGAGCGTCGGCACCTGCATGACGTTCGCGAGGCCGAACTCCTCGCGCAGCGCCGGGGCGATCTCGGCGAGGTACCTCTGCTTCAGCCGCGGCACCGGCGCCGCGGCTGCCTCGGTCATCGCAGCCATCAGACGTCCTTACCGCTCGGCCGGGCCACCCTGACCTTCTTGCCGTCCTCGAACCGGTAGCCGGCCCGGGCCGGCTTCTTGGTCTCGGGGTCCACCAGGGCCACGTTGCTCACGTGGATCGGCGCCTCCTGGGTCACGATGCCGCCCTCCTTGGCGCCCCGGCTGCCCTGGTAGTTGACCTTGGTGTTCTTCTTGATCATGTTGACGCCCTGGACGATCACGCGCTGGGTGGCCGGGTCCGCCCGGATCACCAGCCCTTCGCGCCCGATGTCCTTGCCCGCGATGACGACCACCCGGTCGCCCTTCCTGATCTTCATCCCGCGGGGCCTGCCGTCCCTGCGCATCACAGCACCTCCGGCGCCAGGGATATGATCCGCATGAACCGCTTCTCCCGCAGCTCCCGGCCCACCGGGCCGAAGATGCGCGTGCCCCGGGGATCGCCGCCGTCCCGGATCAGGACGGCCGCGTTCTCGTCGAAGCGGATGTAGGAGCCGTCGCCGCGGCGGCGCTCCTTGCGGGTCCGGACCACCACGGCCTTGACGACGTCCCCCTTCTTCACCCCGGCGCCGGGCAGGGCGTCCTTGACCGTGGCCACGATGACGTCGCCGATGCCGGCGTACCGCCGGCTCGAGCCGCCGAGCACCCGGATGCAGAGCAGCTCCTTGGCGCCGGTGTTGTCGGCGACCTTGAGCCGCGACTCCTGCTGGATCACTTTGCCTTCTCCACGATCTGGGCAACCCGCCACCGCTTGGTGGCCGACAGCGGCCTGGTCTCCTGCAGCACGACGCGATCGCCGACGCCGCAGGCATTCTCCTCGTCGTGCGCCACGTACCTGCTCCGGCGGCGCATGACCTTGCCGTACTTGGGGTGCTTGACCCGGTCCTCCACGACCACGACGACGGTCTTGTCCATCTTGTCGCTGACGACCAGGCCCTCCCGGACCTTCCGGTAGCCGCGCCGGGCCGGCCGGGCGCCGGAGTCGTCCTCCCGCGTGCCCCGCGGTGCCTCACTCATCGCCGTCAGCCTCCTGCTCCAGCGTCACGATCCCGAGCTCGCGCTCCCGCTTGACCGTGTAGATCCTGGCGATCTCCTTGCGCACGGCCCGCAGCCGCCCGTGGTTCTCCAGCTGCCCGGCCGCGGCCTGGAACCGCAGGTTGAACAGTTCGATCTTCGCCTCAGCGAGCTTGCCGTCCAGCTCCTCCTCCGTGGAGGTGCGCAGGTCAGCGGCGGTCAGTCCCTTCGCCATCACGCCTCACCCACTTCACGCTTGACGAACTTGCACTTCATGGGGAGCTTGTGCATGGCGCGGCGCAGCGCCTCCCGGGCGACCGGCTCGGGAACCCCGGCCAGCTCGAACATGACCCGGCCGGGCTTGACGTTCGCCACCCACCATTCCGGCGCGCCCTTGCCGGAGCCCATCCGCGTCTCGGCCGGCTTCTTGGTCAGCGGCCGGTCCGGGTAGATCGTGATCCACACCTTCCCGCCGCGGCGGATGTGCCGTGTCATCGCGATCCGGGCGGCCTCGATCTGGCGGTTGTTCACGTAGGAGTGCTCAAGCGCCTGGATCCCGTACTCGCCGAACGTCACCCGCGTGCCGCCCTTGGCTGCCCCGGTCCGCGGGGGGTGATGCTGCTTGCGGTGCCTGACCCTGCGCGGGATCAGCATGGATCAGCCCTCCTCTCCGGCCGGCGCCGACCGTGCGGTCGCAGCCTCCGCCCCGGCTGCCCGGGCACCGCGCTCGCCGCGCCCGGCGCTCTCACCCGGGCCACCGCGCTGCCGGCCGCGCCGCCCGCCCGGCCCGGGCGGGCGGGCCGGCCCGCCACCAGGGCGCTGCCCGGCCCGCAGCGCCGCAGCGGCCGCCTCCCGCTCGGCGCGAGTGCCGGTGACGTCCCCGCGGTAGATCCAGACCTTCACCCCGATCCGGCCGAAGGTGGTGCGCGCCTCGTAGAAGCCGAAGTCGATGTCGGCGCGCAGGGTGTGCAGCGGCACCCGCCCCTCGCGGTAGAACTCCGACCGCGACATCTCCGCGCCGCCGAGCCGCCCGGAGCACTGCACCCGGATGCCCTTCGCGCCGCCCTTGATCGCGGTCTGCATCGCCTTGCGCATCGCCCGCCGGAACGAGACCCGGCTGGACAGCTGCTCGGCGATGCCCTGGGCGACGAGCTGGGCATCCACCTCGGGGTTCTTGACCTCCAGGATGTTCAGCTCGATCCGGCGCCCGGTCAGCTTCTCCAGGTCCGCGCGGATCCGGTCGGCCTCCGCGCCGCGGCGGCCGATGACGATGCCCGGCCGCGCGGTGTGGATCCACACCTTGACCTTGTCCTTGTCCTCGCGCTCGATCTCGACCTTGGAGATGCCCGCGCGCTCCATCCCGCGCTGCAGCATCCGGCGGATCGCGACGTCCTCCGCGACGTAGTCCCGGTACAGCTTGTCGGCGAACCACCGGCTCTTGAAGTCGGTGGTGATGCCCAGCCGGAACCCGTGCGGGTTCACCTTCTGGCCCACTATCGGGTCCTCTCCCTGCGGTTGGCCAAGGCGCGGCCGGCCGGCCGGCGGCCGGCCGTGACCGCCTCCTCATCCGAGACCACGACCGTGATGTGGCTGGTCTTCTTGTTGATCCGGTAGCCGCGGCCCTGCGCCCGCGGCCTGAACCGCTTGAGCGTCGGCCCCTCGTCCACCCACGCGCGGCTGACCACGAGCGACGCCGCGCTCGCCCGGCCGCCGTGCTCCGCGTTCGCGATCGCGCTGGCCAGAACCTTGCCGACCGGCTCGCTCGCCGACTGGGGCGCGAAGCTGAGCACCGCCCGCGCCTGCTCGGCGGGGAGCCCGCGGATCAGGTCCACCACCCGCCGGGCCTTCCGCGGCGTGACGCGCACGTACCGCGCCTGTGCCCTCGCTTCCATCGGTCCTGCCTCGCTCTCTCCCGCGCCCGCGCCGCTACCGGCGGCTGCGCCTTTCTTCCTTGACGTGACTGCGGAACGTCCGGGTCGGCGCGAACTCGCCCAGCTTGTGGCCGACCATCGCCTCGGTGACGAAGACGGGGACGTGCTTGCGGCCATCGTGGACCGCGATCGTGTGGCCGAGCATCGCCGGGACGATCATCGAACGGCGCGACCACGTCTTGATGACGTTCCTGGTGCCCTTCGCGTTCTGCGCGTCCACCTTCTTCATCAGGTGGTCGTCCACGAATGGCCCCTTCTTCAGGCTACGAGGCATCGCCAGTGCTCCTACCGCTTCTTCTTCGTGCGCCGCCGGGTGATGAGCTTGTCGCTCGGCTTGTGCGCCCGCCTGGTCCGGCCCTCGGGCTTGCCCCAGGGACTCACCGGGTGCCGGCCGCCCGAGCTCTTGCCCTCGCCGCCGCCCATCGGGTGGTCGATCGGGTTCATCGCGACGCCGCGGACGCTGGGCCGGCGTCCCTTCCACCGGCTGCGGCCGGCCTTGCCGAGCTTGACGTTGCCCTGCTCGGAGTTGCCGACCTCGCCGATCGTCGCCCGGCACTGCGCATCCACGAGCCTGATCTCGCCCGAGGGCATCCGCAGGTGCGCGCGGCCGCCCTCCCTGGCGAGCAGCTGCACGCCCGCGCCGGCCGACCGGGCAATCTTGGCGCCGCCGCCCGGGCGCAGCTCGATCGCATGGACCACCGTGCCGGTCGGGATCGCCCGCAGCGGCAGGCAGTTCCCCGCCTTGATGTCGGCGCCGGCGCCGTTCTCCACCGTGTCGCCCGGTCGCAGGCCGTTCGGCGCGAGGATATAGCGCTTCTCGCCGTCGGCGTAGTGCAGCAGCGCGATCCTGGCCGTCCGGTTCGGGTCGTACTCGATGTGCGCCACCTTGGCCGGCACGCCGTCCTTGTCCGCCCGCCTGAAGTCGATGAGCCGGTAGGCCCGCTTGTGCCCGCCGCCCTGGTGCCGGGCGGTGATCCGGCCATGCACGTTCCGGCCGCCGCGGTTGTGCAGCGGGCGCACCAGCGACTTCTCCGGCTCGCTCCGCGTCACCTCGGAGAAGTCGGCGCCGCTCGCGCCCCGGCGGCCCGGGGTGGTCGGCCTGTACTTGCGGATGCCCATTCGTCGCTCCTAGCTGCCCAGGCCGCCGATGTCGATGCGCTCGCCCTCGGCGAGGCTCACGATCGCCCGCTTGGTGTCCGGCCGCTTGCCCCAGCCGTGCCGGGTGCGGCGCCGCTTGCCCGGGCGGTTCAGCGTGTTCACGCCGGTCACCTTGACCCGGAAGATCTCCTCGACCGCCTGCCTGATCTGGGTCCGGTTGGCATGCGGGGCCACGATGAACGTGTACTTGTTGAACTCGTCCTGCAGCCCGTAGCTCTTCTCCGAGATCACCGGCCTGATCAGGATGTCGCGGGGGTTGTAGACCTTGCTCACCTCTGCTCCTCCGCCTCGCTGGCCTGGCCGGCCGCGCCCGCCTCCGCGGGCGCGGCCGCCTCCGCGGCCGCGCCCGGCCCGCCCCCGGCGCCGGGAGCGCCCCGCCCTGCGCGCGCGACGAACGAGGCCAGCGCCGCCGAGGTGAACACGACGCGGTCGGTGACCAGCACGTCGTAGGTGTTGAGCTGGCCCGGGTCGATCAGGTGGATCCCGGGCACGTTCCGCAGGCTCTTCCAGGTCAGCGTGTCCGACGTCGGCGCGACCACGAGCACCGGGCTGCCGGGCTGCGCGCCGGTGGCCGCCCGGAGCGCCGCCAGCGCGTCCCTGGTCCGCGGCGCGTCCCCGTCCACGAACCCGTCCACGACGTGGACCAGGCCGTGCCTGGCCCGGTCGGAGAGCGCGCCGCGCAGCGCCGCGGCCTTCATCTTCTTCGGCGTCCGCTGCGCGTAGGAGCGCGGCACCGGCCCGTGGACCGTGCCTCCGCCGGTGAACTGCGGCGCCCGGGTGGAGCCCTGCCTGGCCCGGCCGGTGCCCTTCTGCCGGTACGGCTTCTTGCCGCCGCCGCGCACCGCGCCGCGGTTCCTCGTGGCGTGGGTACCCTGGCGGGCCGCGGCCTGCTGGGCGACCACGACCTGGTGGATCAGCGGCACGTTCACCGCCACGTCGAAGATCTCGGCAGGCAGCTCCGCCCGCGCCGCCGCGTTCTGCGTGCTCATCGCAGCGCACCAGCCTTCCGCGCGCTCGCCGGGGACTTGACCGCGCTGCGCACCAGGACCAGGCCGCCGGCCGGGCCGGGCACCGCGCCCTTGATCAGCAGCAGGCCGCGCTCGGCGTCGACGCCGTGCACGGTGAGGTTGAGCACCGTGGTCCGCTCGGCGCCCATCCGGCCCGCCATCCGCAGTCCCTTGAACACGTGCCCGGGGAACGCGCACCCGCCGATCGACCCGGGCGAGCGGTGCTTGCGCTGGGTGCCGTGCGAGGCGCCGAGGCCGCCGAAACCGTGCCGCTTCATCACGCCCGCGGTGCCCTTGCCCTTGCTCCTGGCCGTCACGTCCACGACGTCGCCAGGCCCGAACGCCTCCGCGGTGACCTCCTGGCCCACCGTGTACTGGTCCGCGTCGTCGGTGCGCAGCTCGACCAGGTACCGCCGCGGGTTCACGCCCGCCTTGGCGAACACCCCGGCGCGCGGCTTGCTCACCTTCCGCGGGTCGATCTCGCCGTAGCCGAGCTGCACCGCCCGGTACCCGTCCTTCGCGGGGTCGCGCACCGCGGTCACCACGCACGGACCCGCGGCCACGACGGTGACCGGCACGATCTTGCCGTCATCGCCGAAGACCTGGGTCATGCCGAGCTTGGTGCCGAGCACTCCCCTGACTTGCCTAGTCATTCTCGCCCGTCCCGCTACAGCTTGATCTGGATGTCGACGCCCGCGGGCACGTCGAGCCGCATGAGCGCGTCCACGGTCTTCGGCGTCGGGTCGATGATGTCGATCAGCCGCTTGTGCGTGCGCATCTCGAAATGCTCGCGCGAGTCCTTGTACTTGTGCGGTGACCGGATCACGCAGTACACGTTCTTCTCGGTCGGCAGCGGGACCGGGCCCACCACCTTCGCCCCGGTCCGCATCACCGTGTCGACGATCTTCCTGGCGGAGGAGTCGATGACCTCGTGGTCATAGCTCTTCAGCCGGATGCGGATCTTCTCTCCCGCCATTGCGCTTCCTTAGCCTTCGTGCTGCCGACTCCGCGATGCCGGCCGACCGGCCGGGTACCGCACTGCCCGCAGGTGCCGTCGCGCCCGGGGACCCGGGCGCCGGCTGTTCAGCCGGCGCCCGGTGCCCCGGTGCCGCGGCGCGGACTACTTGAGGATCTTGGTGACCCGGCCGGCGCCGACGGTCCGGCCGCCCTCGCGGATCGCGAAGCGCAGGCCCTCCTCCATGGCGATCGGCTGGATCAGCTCCACCTTCATCTCGGTGTTGTCGCCGGGCAGCACCATCTCGGTGCCCTCCGGGAGGCTGACCACGCCGGTGACGTCGGTGGTGCGGAAGTAGAACTGCGGACGGTAGTTGTTGAAGAACGGCGTGTGCCGGCCGCCCTCGTCCTTGGACAGGACGTAGACCTGCGCCTCGAACTGGGTGTGCGGGGTGTTGGTGCCCGGCTTGATCACGACCTGCCCGCGCTCCACCTCCTCGCGCTTCACGCCGCGCAGCAGCAGCCCCGCGTTGTCTCCCGCCTGGCCCTCGTCGAGGACCTTGTGGAACATCTCGACGCCGGTGACCGTGGTCTTCAGCGCCTTGTCCCGGATGCCGATGATCTCGACCTCGTCGCCGGTGTGGATGACGCCGCGCTCGATCCGGCCGGTCACCACGGTGCCGCGGCCGGTGATCGAGAACACGTCCTCGATCGGCATGAGGAACGGCTTGTCGGTGTCGCGGACCGGCTCCGGGATGGACTCATCGCAGGCGTCCATCAGCTCGAGGACCTTCTGCCCCCACTCGGGGTCGCCCTCTAGCGCCTTGAGCGCGCTGACCCGGATCACCGGCACCTCGTCGCCGGGGAACTCATAGGTCGACAGCAGCTCGCGGACCTCGAGCTCGACCAGCTCGAGGATCTCCTCGTCGTCGACCATGTCGGCCTTGTTCAGCGCCACCACGATGTAGGGGACGCCGACCTGCCGGGCGAGCAGCACGTGCTCGCGGGTCTGCGGCATCGGGCCGTCCGTCGCCGCCACCACCAGGATCGCGCCGTCCATCTGCGCGGCACCGGTGATCATGTTCTTGATGTAGTCGGCGTGACCGGGGCAGTCCACGTGGGCGTAGTGGCGCTTGTCGGTCTGGTACTCGACGTGCGAGATCGAGATCGTGATCCCGCGCTCCTTCTCCTCCTTGGCGTTGTCGATCTGGTCGAACGCGTAGAAGGGGTTGACGTCGGGGTACTTGTCGTGGAGCACCTTGGTGATCGCCGCGGTCAGGGTCGTCTTCCCGTGGTCGATGTGACCGATGGTGCCGATGTTGACATGCGGCTTGGTCCGCTGGAACTTGGCCTTCGCCACTGGTCTCTCCTCGTTGCGATCGGTACGTGTTGCTGGTTACTCGCCTCGTGCCTTGGCGATGATCTCCTTGGCGATGCCGGGCGGAACCTCGGCATATGAGTGGAACTGCATGCTGTAGTCCGCCCTGCCCTGAGTCCGGCTGCGCAGGTCCCCCACATAGCCGAACATCTCCGACAGCGGGACGAGTGCGGTTACCACTCGAGTCCCCGCCCGCTCCTCCATGGCCTGGATCTGGCCACGGCGGCTGTTCAGGTCGCCGATGACCTCGCCCATGTAGTCCTCAGGGGTCCTGACCTCCACCGCCATCACGGGCTCGAGGAGGACCGGGTCCGCCTGGCTGGCCGCCTTCTTGAACGCCATCGACCCGGCGATCTTGAAGGCCAGCTCGGACGAGTCGACCTCGTGGTAGGCGCCATCGACCAGCGTGACCTTGACGTCCACCATCGGGTAGCCGGCCAGGACGCCGAACTCCGCGGCCTCCTGGCAGCCCGCGTCCACCGAGGGGATGAACTCGCGCGGGATGCGCCCCCCGGTGATCTTGTTCTCGAACTCGTACCCGCCGCCGTCGCCGCCGGTCGGCTCGAGGTCGATGACCACCCGGCCGAACTGGCCGACGCCGCCGGTCTGCTTCTTGTGGGTGTACTCGACCTTCTCGACCTTCCGGCGGATGGTCTCCCGGTAGGCGACCTGCGGCCGGCCGATGTTCGCCTCGACCTTGAACTCGCGGCGCATGCGGTCCACGAGCACCTCGAGATGGAGCTCGCCCATGCCCGAGATGATCGTCTGGCCGGTCTCCTCGTCGGTCCTGACCTGGAAGGTCGGGTCTTCCTCGGCCAGCCGCTGGATCGCGACGCCCAGCTTGTCCTGGTCGCCCTTGGTCTTCGGCTCGATCGCCACGTTGATCACCGGGGCGGGGAACGTCATCGACTCCAGGATCACCGGGTCGGCGGGATCGCAGAGCGTGTCCCCGGTCGCGGTGTCCTTCAGGCCCATCACCGCCACGATCTGGCCGGCGCTGGCCGTCGGGCGCTCCTCGCGCTTGTTGGCGTGCATCTGGTAGATCTTGCCGATGCGCTCCTTGCGGCCCTTGGTGGAGTTGAGCACGGCGGTGCCCGCGTCCAGCCGCCCGGAGTAGATCCGCAGGTAGGTCAGCTTGCCCAGGTGCTGGTCCGACATGATCTTGAAGGCCAGCGCGGAGAACGGCTCCGCGGGGTCGGCGTGGCGCACGACCTCATGCGGGTCCGGGCCGCTCGAGTGGCCGATGATCGCCGGGATGTCGACCGGGCTCGGCAGGTAGTCCACGATCGCGTCGAGCATCGGCTGCACGCCCTTGTTCTTGAACGCGCTGCCGCACAGCACCGGGGTGACCGCGCCCGCGATCGTGGCCCGCCGGATCGCGGCGACCAGGTCGTCCTCGGCCGGCTCGGTGCCCTCGAGGTAGAGGTCCATCATGACCTCGTCGTTCTCCGCGATGGTCTCCAGCAGCTTGTCGCGCCATTCGCGGGCCGCCTCGACATGGTCGGCGGGGATCGGCGTGATGTCGTAGGCCTCGCCCTTGCCCTCGCCGTGCCAGAGCAGGCCGCGCATCCGCACCAGGTCGATCACGCCGCGGAAGTCCGCCTCGACCCCCCAGGGGAGCTGGACGACCAGCGGCGTGGCGCCCAGCCGGGTGGCGATCATGTCCACGCAGCGGTGGAACTCGGCCCCGACGCGGTCCATCTTGTTCACGAAGCAGATCCGCGGCACCCCGTACCGGTCGGCCTGCCGCCAGACGGTCTCGGACTGCGGCTCGACGCCGGCCACGCCGTCGAACACCGCGACCGCCCCGTCGAGCACCCGCAGCGACCGCTCCACCTCGACGGTGAAGTCCACGTGACCCGGGGTGTCGATGATGTTGATCGTGTGGTCCCGCCAGCTGCAGGTGGTCGCCGCCGACGTGATCGTGATGCCGCGCTCCTGCTCCTGCGCCATCCAGTCCATGGTGGCGGCGCCCTCGTGGACCTCGCCGATCTTGTAGGTGATCCCCGTGTAGAACAGGATCCGCTCGGTCGTCGTCGTCTTGCCCGCGTCGATGTGGGCCATGATCCCGATGTTGCGGACCCTGGCCAGCTCGGTGGCGGTCATGGTGGCGGCCACTGCAAATCCTCGTTCCTGCTCGTGCGTTCGGTGCTTACCAGCGGTAGTGGGCGAATGCCTTGTTGGACTCGGCCATCTTGTGGGTGTCCTCGCGGCGCTTGACGCTCGCCCCGAGCCCGTTGCTCGCGTCAAGCAGCTCGTTCATGAGCCGCTCGGTCATCGTCTTCTCCCGCCGCGCCCGCGCGTAGCCGACCAGCCAGCGCAGCGCGAGCGTGGTGCTGCGGGAGGCCCGGACCTCGACCGGCACCTGGTAGGTCGCCCCGCCGACCCGGCGGCTGCGGACCTCCAGCGTCGGCTTGACGTTGTCGAGCGCGCGCTTGAGCGTGACCACCGGGTCGTTCCCGGTCTTCGCCCGGCAGCCCTCGAGGGCGCCGTAGACGATCCGCTCGGCCAGCGAGCGCTTGCCGTTGCGCAGCACCTTGTTCACCAGCTGGGTGACCAGCGGCGAGCTGTAGACCGGGTCGGTCACGAGCTGCCGCCGGGTCGCGGGGCCCTTGCGCGGCATGTCAGCTCTTCTCCTTCTTCGCCCCGTAGAGGCTGCGGGCCTGCTTGCGGTTGCGGACGCCCTGCGTGTCCAGCGACCCGCGGATGATCTTGTAGCGGACGCCGGGGAGGTCGCGGACACGCCCGCCGCGCACCAGCACGATCGAGTGCTCCTGCAGGTTGTGGCCGACTCCGGGGATGTAGGCGGTCACCTCGACGTGGCTGGTGAGCCTGACCCTCGCGACCTTGCGCAGCGCCGAGTTCGGCTTCTTCGGCGTGGTCGTGTAGACCCGCGTGCAGACGCCGCGGCGCTGCGGGCTCCCCTTGAGCGCCGGCGTCTTGTTCTTGCCGACCTTGGCCTGGCGGCCCTTGCGGACGAGCTGCTGGATCGTGGGCACCGCTTCTTCCGTCTTCCTCTGCTGTCTGCTTCTGTTCGCGCCTGCGGCCGTGGCGACGTGCCACGTCCCAGACTTGGCCTGCTGAGCCCGGCCCCCGCGCTCGGGCGTGTCGCCGCCTTCACGGCGCACCCGAGCCGCGAGGCGACCCGGGTGACGGGGAGGGAAGTCGCTCACGTCCGGCGCCTGCGGCCGGCGGTAGCCTCGCCGGTCACGGCCACGAACGCGCATGCCCGCATCACGGGCACGGAGGACCAGGATACCCAACGCCGACCGCGAAGGTCAAAGCGGCGAGGCCCTGGCGCCTCGGCGACGCCTCAGCATAGCCGGCCCTGCGGGCGCCGCGCGCCGGAACGCTGCCCGGTGCCGCCCGCCCGGTGCCGCCCGCGCGCCGGGGCGCGGCGGGCCACCCGCCCGCCGCGCCCCGGCGCGGTCCGCTTCCTCAGCCCTGGTAGGCGCCGTAGTCGTACTCGTCGGCCGGGCCGGACTCGGCCTGCGGCGGGCCGAACGGGTAGGCGATGCCCGTGCCAGGGGCCGCGGCCGGGTAGGCCGGCATGGCCGGGTAAACGGCCGCCCTGGCATCCTCCTTGGGCTCGACCCGCAGCGACCGGTACCGCTGCATGCCGGTGCCCGCCGGGATCAGCTTGCCGATGATCACGTTCTCCTTGAGGCCGACCAGGGAGTCGGACTTGGCGTGGATCGCCGCGTCGGTGAGCACCCGGGTGGTCTCCTGGAAGGATGCGGCCGACAGCCACGACTCGGTGGCCAGCGACGCCTTCGTGATCCCCATGAGCACCGGCCGGCCCGAGGCCGACGTGCCGCCGGCCTCCACGACCGCCCGGTTGATCTCCTCGAACCTCGGCCGCTCCACCAGCTCGCCCGGGAGCAGCTCGGTGTCGCCGGACTCCAGGACGTTCACCCGCTTGAGCATCTGCCTGATGATGATCTCGATGTGCTTGTCGTGGATCGACACGCCCTGCGACCGGTAGACCTCCTGCACCTCGTGGACCAGGTGCAGCTGCACCTCGCGGGAGCCGAGGATCCGCAGCACCTCGTGCGGGTTGACCGAGCCGGCGACCAGCTGCTGGCCGACCGTCACGTGGTCGCCGTCGCTGACCAGCAGCCTGGACCGGACCGAGACCTGGTAGGCGACCTCGTCCGAGCCGTCGTCCGGCGTGATGACGATCCGGCGGGCCTTCTCCGGCTCCTCGATCCTGACCGTTCCCTCCACCTCGCTGATCGGCGCCATGCCCTTGGGGATCCTGGCCTCGAACAGCTCCTGGATGCGCGGCAGGCCGTGGGTGATGTCCAGGCCGGCCACGCCGCCGGTGTGGAAGGTCCGCATGGTCAGCTGAGTGCCCGGCTCGCCGATCGACTGGGCGGCGATGATGCCGACCGCCTCCCCGACGTCCACGCGCTTGCCGGTGGCCAGCGACCGCCCGTAGCACTTGGCGCAGACGCCGACCTTGGCCTGGCAGACCAGCACGCTGAACGTGCGGACCGCGGAGATGCCGGCAGCCGCCAGCTTGTCGATCACGGACTCGGTGAGGTCGTCGCCGGCCGCGACCAGCACGGTGCCGTCGGCGTCGGTCACGTCCTCGGCCACGGTCCGCCCGGTGGCGGTGTTCTCGATGTTGGCGAGCTTGCGCAGCGCCCCGGGTGCCGGCGCGGACGGATCCGGCTCGGCGATCCGCATCGAGATCGCCCGGTCCGTGCCGCAGTCCTCCTCGCGCACGATCACGTCCTGGGCCACGTCCACCAGGCGCCTGGTCAGGTACCCGGAGTCAGCGGTGCGCAGGGCCGTGTCGGCCAGGCCCTTGCGGGCGCCGTGCGTGGAGATGAAGTACTCCAGCACGGACAGGCCCTCGCGGAAGCTGGACTTGATCGGCCGCGGTATGGTCTCGCCCTTGGGGTTGGAGACCAGGCCGCGCATCCCGGCGAGCTGCCTGACCTGCATGAGGTTGCCCCGGGCGCCGGAGTTCACCATCATCCAGATCGGGTTGGTCTCCGAGAACGCCGTCTCCATGTCCCGGGTCACGTCGGCGGTGGCGTGCGTCCAGATCTCGATCAGCTCCTGGCGCCGCTCGTCGTCGGTGATCAGGCCGCGGTCGTACTCGCGCTGGACCTTGTCGGCCCGCCGCTCGTAGGTGTCCAGGATCGACGCCTTGTTCGGCGGGGCGGTCACGTCCTCGATCGCGACGGTGACCCCGGCCCGGGTCGCCCAGTGGAAGCCGGCGTCCTTGAGCTTGTCGAGCGCGGCGGCCACCTCCACCTTCGGGTACGTCTCCGCGAGCTCGTTGACGATCGCCGAGACCTGCTTGCGGCCGACCTCGTAGTTGACGAAGGGGTAGTCGTCGGGGAGCGCCTCGTTGAAGATGCACCGGCCGAGGGTGGTGGTGAGCCGGAACGGCTGGCCGGGCTCCCACCCGTCCGCGCTGAGGTCGGCGGGCGGGACCACGTCGCGCATCCGCACGGTGATCTGCGCCTGCAGGTCGATCTCCCCGCGGTCGTAGGCCATCAGGGCCTCCGCCAGGCTGGCGAAGACCCGCCCGGTGCCCCGCGCGTCCGGATCCATCCTGGTCAGGCAGTAGATCCCGATGATCATGTCCTGGGTGGGCATGGTGACCGGCTTGCCGTCGGCCGGCTTGAGGATGTTGTTGGTCGACAGCATCAGGATCCGGGCCTCGGCCTGCGCCTCGGCGGACAGCGGCACGTGGACCGCCATCTGGTCGCCATCGAAGTCGGCGTTGAACGCGGTGCACACCAGCGGGTGAATCTGGATCGCCTTGCCCTCGACGAGCTGCGGCTCGAAGGCCTGGATGCCGAGCCGGTGCAGCGTCGGCGCGCGGTTGAGCAGCACCGGGTGCTCGCGGATCACCTCCTCCAGCACGTCCCACACGACCGGCCTGGCGCGCTCGACCATCCGCTTGGCCGACTTGATGTTCTGCGCGTGGTTGAGGTCCACCAGCCGCTTCATCACGAACGGCTTGAACAGCTCGACCGCCATCTCCTTCGGCAGGCCGCACTGGTGCAGCTTGAGCTGCGGGCCGACCACGATCACCGACCGGCCGGAGTAGTCGACGCGCTTGCCGAGCAGGTTCTGGCGGAACCGGCCCTGCTTGCCCTTGAGCATGTCGGACAGCGACTTCAGCGGGCGATTGCCCGGCCCGGTCACCGGGCGGCCGCGGCGGCCGTTGTCGAACAGCGAGTCCACGGCCTCCTGCAGCATCCGCTTCTCGTTGTTCACGATGATCTCGGGCGCGCCGAGGTCGAGCAGCCGCTTGAGCCGGTTGTTCCGGTTGATCACCCGCCGGTACAGGTCGTTCAGGTCGGACGTGGCGAACCGGCCGCCGTCCAGCTGGACCATCGGGCGCAGGTCGGGCGGGATCACCGGGATGCAGTCGAGCACCATCCCGAGCGGGCTGTTGCTCGTGCTCAGGAAGGCCGAGACCACCTTCAGCCGCTTGAGCGCGCGCGCCTTGCGCTGGCCCTTGCCGGTCTGGATGGTCTCGCGCAGCGCCGCCGCCTCGCCCTCCAGATCGAAGCTCTCCAGGCGCTCCTTGATCGCCTGCGCGCCCATGCCGCCGCGGAAGTACCGGCCGAACCGGTCCCGCATCTCGCGGTACAGCAGCTCGTCGCCCTCCAGGTCCTGGACCTTCAGGGAGCGGAACCGGCTCCACACCTCCTCGATCCGGTCGATCTCGCGCTGCGCCCGGTCGCGGATCTGCTTGCATTCCCGGTCGCTGGCCTCCCGGACCTTGCGCCGGGCATCGCCCTTGGCCCCGGCGGCCTCGAGCTCGGCCAGGTCCTGCTCCAGCTTGCGCTGGCGGGCCTCGATGTCGGCGTCCCTGCGCTGCTCGATCTGGCTCTTCTCGACCGTGATCTTCGCCTCGAGCGAGGGCAGGTCACGGTCGCGGGCCTCGGCGTCGACGTGGGTGATCATGTACGCGGCGAAGTAGATGACCTTCTCCAGGTCCTTCGGCGCGAGGTCGAGCAGGTAGCCGAGCCGGCTCGGCACGCCCTTGAAGTACCAGATGTGGGTGACCGGGGCGGCGAGCTCGATGTGGCCCATCCGCTCGCGCCTGACCTTGGCCCTGGTGACCTCGACGCCGCAGCGCTCGCAGATGATGCCCTTGAACCGGACCCGCTTGTACTTGCCGCAGTAGCACTCCCAGTCACGGGTCGGGCCGAAGATCTTCTCGCAGAACAGCCCGTCCTTCTCCGGCTTGAGCGTGCGGTAGTTGATGGTCTCCGGCTTCTTGACCTCGCCGTGCGACCACTGCCGGATGTCGTCGGCGGTGGCCAGGCCGATCCGCAGGTCGTCGAAGAAGTTGACGTCCAGCACGTTGCGGTCCCCTCATCCCCTCTTCAGACTTCTTCGACGCTGCTCGGCTCGCGCCGCGACAGGTCGATGCCCAGTTCCTCCGCCGCGCGGAAGACGTCCTCGTCGGTGTCGCGCATCTCGATGGCCGCCCCGTCGCTGGAGAGGACCTCGACGTTGAGGCAGAGCGACTGCATCTCCTTGATCAGCACCTTGAACGACTCCGGGATGCCGGGCTCGGGGATGTTCTCCCCCTTGACGATCGCCTCGTAGACCTTGACCCGGCCGACGATGTCGTCGGACTTGATCGTCAGCAGCTCCTGCAGCGCGTAGGCCGCGCCGTACGCCTCGAGCGCCCACACCTCCATCTCCCCGAAGCGCTGGCCGCCGAACTGCGCCTTCCCGCCGAGCGGCTGCTGCGTGATCATCGAGTACGGCCCCGTCGACCTGGCGTGGATCTTGTCGTCGACCAGGTGGAGCAGCTTGAGGATGTAGATGTAGCCGACCGAGACGGGGTCCTTGAACGGCTCGCCGGTGCGGCCGTCGAAGAGCGTGGCCTTGCCGGTCGCCCCGACCAGCCGCACGCCGTCCCGGTTGGGCAGCGTCGAGGCGAGGAGCCCGGTGATCTCCTCCTCGCGGGCGCCGTCGAAGACGGGGGTCGCCACCTTCGTGCGCGGCCCGGCCGCCTCCGCGCCGATCTGGCGCAGCCTGGCCCGCCAGCCCTCGTCGGCGCCGTCCACCTGCCAGCCGGTGGCCGCGACCCAGCCCAGGTGCGTCTCGAGGACCTGGCCGACGTTCATCCGGCTGGGCACGCCGAGCGGGTTGAGCACGATGTCGACCGGCGTGCCGTCCTCGAGGAACGGCATGTCCTCCACCGGCAGGATCTTGGCGATCACGCCCTTGTTCCCATGCCGGCCGGCCAGCTTGTCGCCGTCGGTGATCTTCCGCTTGGCGGCGACGTAGACCCGCACGAGCTCGTTCACGCCCGGCGACAGCTCGTCGCCCTCCTCGCGGGAGAAGACCCGCACCCCGATCACCCGGCCGGACTCGCCGTGCGGCACCTTCAGCGAGGTGTCCCTGACCTCCCTGGCCTTCTCGCCGAAGATCGCGCGCAGCAGCCGCTCCTCCGGGGTCAGCTCGGTCTCGCCCTTGGGCGTGACCTTGCCGACCAGGATGTCGCCGGTGACCACCTCGGCGCCGATCCTGATGATGCCGCGCTCATCGAGGTCGGCGAGGACCTCCTCGGACACGTTCGGGATGTCGCGGGTGATCTCCTCCGGCCCCAGCTTGGTGTCGCGGGCGTCCACCTCGTGCTCCTCGATGTGGATCGAGGACAGGACGTCGTCGGTCACCAGGCGCTGGGAGAGGATGATCGCGTCCTCGTAGTTGTGGCCCTCCCAGGACATGAACGCGACGAGCAGGTTCTTGCCGAGCGCCATCTCCCCGTGGTCCGTGCACGGGCCGTCCGCGATCACCTGCCCGGCCTCGACCCGCTGGCCGGCGGACACGATCGGCTTCTGGTTGATGCAGGTCCCCTGGTTGGACCGCTGGAACTTCTTGACCAGGTAGGTCTTCCTGGTCCCGTCGTCGTGCATGATCGTGATCTCGTCGGCGCAGACCTCCTCGACGACGCCCGCCCGCTCGGCGATGATCACGTCGCCGGCGTCGGTCGCCGCCCGGTACTCCATGCCGGTGCCCACCAGGGGCGCCTCGCTGCGCAGCAGCGGCACGGCCTGGCGCTGCATGTTCGAGCCCATCAGCGCGCGGTTGGCGTCGTCATGCTCCAGGAACGGGATCATCGCGGTGGCCACCGACACCATCTGCCGCGGCGAGACGTCGATGTAATCCACCTCGTCGGGCTTGATGTAGTCGACCTCGCCGCCCTTGCGCCGGACCAGGACCCGCTCGTTGGTGAAGCTGCCATCGGCCTCGAACGGCTCGTTCGCCTGGGCGATGACGTGGCGGTCCTCCTCGTCGGCGGTCAGGTAATCGATCTGGTCGGTCACCTTGCCGTTCTTCACCTTGCGGTAGGGGGTCTCGACGAAGCCGAACGCGTTCACCCGCCCGAAGGAGGAGAGCGAGCCGATCAGCCCGATGTTCGGGCCCTCCGGGGTCTCGATCGGGCACATCCTGCCGTAGTGGCTCGGATGCACGTCGCGGACCTCGAACCCGGCCCGCTCCCGGGACAGGCCGCCGGGCCCGAGCGCGGACAGGCGCCGCTTGTGCGTGAGGCCGGCCAGCGGGTTGGTCTGGTCCATGAACTGCGAGAGCTGGCTGGTGCCGAAGAACTCCTTGATGGAGGCGACCACAGGCCGGATGTTGATGAGCGTCTGCGGCGTGATCGCCTCGACGTCCTGGGTGGTCATCCGCTCCCTGACCACCCGCTCCATCCGCGCCAGCCCGAGCCGGACCTGGTTCTGGATCAGCTCGCCGACGGTTCGCAGCCGCCGGTTCCCGAAGTGGTCGATGTCGTCGACCTCGATCGGGATGATCTGGTCGCCGGCCTTCATCTCGTCCTCGCCGACGTGGAGCCGGACCAGGTACTCGATCGTGGCGACGATGTCGTCCTCGGTGAGCGTGCCGCGGGTGATCGGGACGGTCAGCCCGAGCTTCTTGTTCAGCTTGTACCGGCCGACCTTCGCCAGGTCGTAGCGCTTGGAGTTGAAGTAGAGGTTCTCCAGCAGCGCCTGGGCGGATTCCCGCGTCGGGGGCTCGCCGGGCCGGAGCTTGCGGTAGATGTCAAGCAGCGCCTCGTCCTGGCTGCCGGTGTGGTCCTTCTCCAGCGTGGCCATCATCGACTCGTAGCCGCCGAAGCGCTCCCTGATCCGGGCATCGTCCCAGCCGAGCGCCTTGAGCAGGACGGTGACGCTCTGCTTGCGCTTGCGGTCGATCCGCACGCCGACGCTGTCCCGCTTGTCGATCTCGAACTCCAGCCAGGCGCCCCGCGAGGGGATCACCTTGCAGCTATAGATCTCCTTGTCGGAGGTCTTGTCGACCTGCCGGTCGAAGTAGACGCCCGGGGAGCGGACGAGCTGGGAGACCACGACCCGCTCGGTCCCGTTGATGATGAAGGTGCCCTTGTCGGTCATGAGCGGGAAGTCGCCCATGAACACGGTCTGGCTCTTGATCTCGCCGGTCGTGTTGTTGATGAACTCCGCGGTCACGAACATCGGAGCCGAGTAGGTCATGTCCTTCTCGCGGCACTCCTCGACCGAGTACTTCGGCGGCTCGAACCGGTGGTCGCGGAACGACAGGGACATCGTGCCGGTGAAGTCCTCGATCGGGCTGATCTCCTCGAAGATCTCCTCCAGGCCGGACTGCTCGGGCAGGTCTCTGCGGCCTGCCGCCTTCTCGGCCGCGAGCCTGGCCTTCCAGGCGTCGTTCCCGAGCAGCCAGTCGAAGGACTCGACCTGCAGGGCGAGGAGGTTGGGGACCTCCAGTGGCTCCTTGATGCGGGCGAAAGAGATGCGATGTGGACCTTGGGCGATGACTGAGGCGCTGCGCGAGGCTGCCAACAGGGGTCCTTCCGAACTCGTGGCCTGAACGGTCGCGCGCACGCTGAGCCCTGCGGCCTCCGCCGCTGCGGGTCTACCAGCTGTGGGATGACGAGCTGTAGTCTGACGATGGTGCCGAGGGCAAGTAGGTGCAGCGCAAATTGGCAGTGTAGTCTACGCACACACCGCCAGTCAACCTACCGTCACCTGACACATCACGGCTGAAGGCAGCATCGCTCGTGATCGCCGAAACGTCAAGAGCCGGGCGCGGCCTGTCGTCACACACGGCAACGTGACGAACATCACAGGGGCTGCCTGGTTTGGCGGGCGCGCCGGCGAGGTATCAAAGAAGGTTCCCGGGACCCTGGCCCCGGCGGCGGGCACGGCGGCCGGCCCGGAGCACGGCGGCCGGCCCGGGAGCACGGGGCCCGCCGGAGCACGGCGGCCGGCCCGGGAGCACGGCCACCGCGCTCCGGCCGCGCCGCCTACTTGACGGTGACGGTGGCGCCGACGGCCTCCAGGGCTGCCCTGGCCTTCTCCGCGGTCTCCTTGTTGACCTTCTCCAGGATCTTCTGCGGCGCCGAGTCGACCAGGTCCTTGGCCTCCTTCAGGCCAAGGCCGGTCAGCGGCCTGACCTCCTTGATGACCTGGATCTTCTTGTCGCCGGCGGCCTCGAGGATCACGTCGAACTCGTCCTGCTCCTCGACCTCCTCGGCCGGCGCCGCGGCACCGGCGGCGACCGGGCCGGCGACCGCGACGGGAGCCGCGGCCTTCACGTCGAAGGTCTCCTCGAACTGCTTGACGAACTCGGACAGCTCAAGGAGCGTCATGTCCTTGAACGCCTCGAGCAGGTCCGCGGTGCTGAGCTTGGCCATGGTGTGTCTCCTCCGTGTGGGTGTGTCAGCCCTGGGCCGGCGCGTCCGCGCCGCCGGCCGACTTCTTCTCCTCAAGCGCCGCGAGCAGGCGCGCCATCTGGGTCGGCAGCGCGGCGAACGTCGCCGCGGCGTTCGCCAGCGACGCCTTCATGGCGCCAGCTAGCTTGGCGAGCAGGACCTCGCGCGACTCAAGATCGGCGAGCCTGTCGATCTCCGCGGGGGTCATGACCTTCCCGTCGAGCACCCCGCCCTTGATCACCAGCAGGGGGTAGCTCCTCGCGAAGTCGCGCAGGCCCTTGGCCGCCGCGACCACGTCGCCGCCGACGAACGCGATCGCCGACGGCCCGGTCAGCATCCGCGAGAACTCCCCGGTGACCCCGGCCCGCTCGGCCGCGATCTTGGTGAGCGTGTTCTTGACCACGGAGAACGTCGCGTTCTCCCCGAGCGCCCGGCGCAACTCGCGCACCTGCGCCACGGACAGGCCGCGGTACTCGGTGAGCACCGCGCCCGACGAGCTGCTGAAGCGCTCGGCCAGCTCGGCGACCGTGGCCTCCTTGACCGCCCTCGCCATGGGCCTCCCTCCTGAGCCGGAAGCCGCGGGGGCGGCTCCCGATGATGGTGCCGGCCCGCCTGGCGGCGGGGCCGGCACGGACGAGGACCGTGTCCGCACCGGGACCGTGTCCGCACGAAGGGGTGACCCAGAACGCCCCGGGCGCAGGGCGCCCCGGGGCGGCGCCGCGCCCCGGGGATGGGCGCGCGTCAGCTCGGCTCGCCTGCGCGGGCCGCCCGGTCACCCGGGCCTTCGGCCACCGCGCGCGTGCGCGGTGGCAGCCGGCGGTCTTCGGCGTGGCACAGCCTACGCGCGCAGGGCCAGGGGCGCCAAATCGCGGTCAGGCGGCCGCCTCGAGCTCGGTCGTCAGGTTGCGGGTGATGCTCGGGTCGACCGGGATGCCGGGCCCCATCGTGGTCGAGAACGTGACCTTCCTCAGGTACCGGCCCTTCGCCGCGGCCGGCTTGAGCCTGATCACCTCGTCAAGGACCGCCGCGTAGTTCTCCACCAGCGCGCGGTCGGGGAACGACACCTTGCCGATGACCACGTGCAGGTTGCCGTGGCGGTCCACCCGGAACTCGATGCGGCCGCCCTTGATGTCGGTGACCGCCTTGGCCACGTCGGCGGTGACCGTGCCGGTCTTGGGGTTCGGCATCAGCCCGCGCGGGCCGAGCACCCGGCCGAGCCGGCCGACCTTGCCCATCATGTCGGGGGTCGCGACCACCGCGTCGAAGTCGAGGAAGCCGCCCTGGATCCGCTCGATCAGCTCGTCCGAGCCCACGATGTCCGCCCCGGCCGCGCGGGCCTCGTCGGCCCGCTCCCCGGCGGCGAAGACCAGGACCCGGGCGGTCTTGCCGGTGCCGTGTGGCAGGTTCACCGTGCCGCGGACCATCTGGTCTGCCCGGCGGGGGTCCACGCCGAGCCTGATCGCCACCTCGACTGTCGCGTCGAACCTCGTCGTCGAGGTCCTTTTCGCCAGCTCCGCCGCCTGGGCCGGCGTGTACAGCCGGCCCGGCTCGATGAGCTCGTCCGCCTTGCGGTACGCCTTGCTGCGCTTCACTGCCTTGCTCCCATCGGAGTTCGTGGTCCTCGGGCCAGCGCCTGGCCCTGCCACTGCTTCCCGGCGCCCTTCCCGGCGCCCTCCACCGGCGTCAGCCCTCGACGGTGATCCCCATCGACCGGGCGGTGCCTACGATGATCTTCTCCGCGGCCTCGGCGCTGGTCGCGTTGAGGTCCGGCATCTTGGTCCTCGCGATGTCCCGAACCTGGGCCATCGTCATCTTGCCGACCTTGTTCCGGTGCGGCTCCGCGCTGCCCTTCTCCACCCCGGCCGCCTTCTTGATCAGCTCCGCCGCAGGCGGGGTCTTGGTCACGAAGGTGAACGAGCGGTCCTCGTAGATCGTGATCTCGACCGGGATGATGCTGCCCCGCTGGGACTCCGTGGCGGCGTTGTACTGCTTGACGAAGTCCATGATGTTGACGCCATGCGGGCCGAGCGCGGTGCCCACCGGCGGCGCGGGCGTGGCGGCGCCGGCGTTGAGCTGGACCTTGACGACCGCGGCGATCCTCTTCTTCCTCGGAGCCATCTGCCTTCCTTGCGTGGTTGTGCCAGGCCCGCCGTCAGATCTTGCTGACCTGGTCGAACGAGAGCTCCACCGGGGTCTCGCGGCCGAAGATCGACACGAGCACCTTGAGCTTCTGGGTGTCGGGGTTGATCTCGCTCACGGTAGCGGGAAGCGTCGCGAACGGGCCCTCCATCACCGTAACGGACTGGTTGATCTCGAAGTCCACCGCGGCCGCCCGCATGGTCTCCGCCTTCTTCGCGGCCTTCTCCTCCGGCACCGGGGCGAGCAGCGCGGCGACCTCGTCCAGCGGCAGCGGCGACGGCTTGCTCGACAGCCCGACGAAGCCGGTGACGCCGGGGGTGTTGCGGACCACGGCCCAGGACTCGTCGGTCAGCTCCATCCGCACCAGGATGTAGCCGGGCAGCACCTTCTCCTGCACCTGCTGCCGCTTGCCGCCCTTGACCTCGATCACCTGATGGGTCGGGATCTCGACCTGGAAGATGTAGTCCTCCATGTTGAGCGACTGGATGCGGCTCTCCAGGTTGGCGCGGACCCGGTTCTCGTACCCGGCGTACGAGTGCACGACGTACCACTCGCCGGGCAGCGTGCGCAGCTCGGCGCGGAACGCGGCGACCGGGTCGGCCTCCGGCTCGGCCTGCTCGCCCCCGGCGCCCGCCTCGCCATGCGAGACGGCCTGCTCGTCCTCGGCGGGCTCGCCCAGCGGGCCACCGACCTGGTGCTGCGACTCGGACACGATTGCTCTTCCCTTTGCGTCTTTCAGCGCCGTCTCCCGCGCTGTCCCGGCACTGCGTCCAGGCGCCAGCCGGGCCTGGGCGCCGGCCGGCGTCGTTCCCGCGCCCGTCCCGCGCCGCCCGCGCGCGGGCGATCATGCCGCCGCGGCGTGCCCGGGACCGCTCGCGGCGCCGGCCTCAGCCGAAGACGGCGATCACCAGCTTCGTGAGGCCGAAGTCGAGGCTGGTCACGATGGCCACCATGATCAGGATGAAGACGACCGCCACCGATGTGTAGGTGATCAGCTCCTTGCGCGTCGGCCAGATCACCTTCCGCAGCTCAGCCCGCACCTCGCGCAGGAAGACGACCGGCCCGGTCCGGCCCGGACGCGCCGGCGTCCTGGCCGGCCTGCGCTCTCGCTGGCCGCGTACCTGAGTCGCCATGTCCTCACCTATCGGGCTGATCGCCGCCCGGCGCTCGGGCCGGGTGCCGCCGGCGGGTGCCGGCCCGGCTTCGCAGGGCAGGAGGGACTCGAACCCCCAACCGCCGGTTTTGGAGACCGGAACTCTAGCCAATTGAGCTACTGCCCTGTGTTGTCCGGCGCTGTCCACGGTGGCCCGGCCGCGCCGCGCCGGACCCGCTGACGGGCAGCCGCGTGCCACGCCCGTCAGCCGGAGATTAGAAGTGTACGTTGCCGGGGGCCTCCGCGTCGAACCAAGCGCGATCCGGGCCGGCCCCGGCCCGCCGGACCAGGCGCGCCCGGGCGGGCAGCCACCAGTTCCACCGGCCGAAGAGCGCGACGAGCGCGGGAACGAGCAGGGACCGGACCACGGTCGCGTCCAGCAGGATCCCGGCGCCCACCCCGGTGGCGAAGATCTTGAGGAACGTGATCGGCGCGCTGGCGAGCGCGGCCATGGCCAGGAACAGGATCAGCGCGGCCGAGGTGATCAGCCGGCCGGTCCTGCCGACGCCGGTCACCACGGCCCGCTCGGTCGATCCGGTCCGGTCGTACTCCTCGCGCATCCGGCTGAGCAGGAACACCTCGTAGTCCATCGACAGCCCGTAGAGGAACGCGAAGACGAACAGCGGGATCCAGGCGGTGATCGCCCCGCTGGCCGGCAGCCCCCAGATGGCCCGCGAGCCGTATCCGTCCTGCCAGACCAGGACCAGCACGCCATAGGCGGCGGCGACCGAGATCAGGTTCGCGGCGATCGCCTTGAGCGGCAGCAGCACCGACCGGAACGCGACGGCCAGCAGCGCGAACGTCACCAGGGCCAGCCCGCCCAGCATCCACGGGAAGCGCCCGTAGAGCGCGTGCTCCTGGTCGAGGATCCCGACCGCCTCCCCGGCCACGAGGGCGCCCGGCGCGGCGGCGGCCGCGGCCTGGCGCACCCGTGCCCCGGCCGCCTGCCCGGACGGGGTGGAGCCGTCGGCATCCGGCAGCACGTCCACGATGGCCGTGCCGTCCCGGCGCCAGGCGGGCCCGGCGGGGGCGACCGCGGCGCGGACCCCGCTCAGCCGCCCCGCGGCCGCAGCCACCCGCGCCGGGTCCGCGCCCCGCGGCACCCAGACCTCCAGCGGGGTGAGCACCCCGGCCGGGATCCCGGCTCGCTGAAGGAGCACCACGCCCTGCCGGGCCGGGCCCTGCTGGGAGAGCGCGTTCACCCCGACGTCGCCGAGGTGCAGGCCGAGCGCGGCCGCGATGAGGGCGCCGAGGATCGCGGCGGCGGCACCCGCCGCCGCCCACCGGCCGCGGACGACCAGCCGTGCCCAGGCCGTCCACCCGCGGGCCGGCACCGCCTCGCGACGCAGCCGGGGCCAGTCCAGGCGGCGGCCGCCCCCGGCCAGCAGGGCGGGCACGATCGTGAGGGTGACCAGCACGCTGATGGCCGGGATCAGCATCCCCGCGATGCCGATCCCGCGGATGAACGGCACCGGCTCGACGACGAGCGTGAGCAGGCCAAGCGCCACGGTGACCCCGCTGAACACGATCGCCTTGCCCGCCCCGGCCATCGCGGTGCGGATGGCCTGCTCGTTCGGCTGCCCGGCGGCGGCCGCCTCCCGCCAGCGGCTGACCAGCAGCAGCGAGTAGTCGATCGCCACGCCGAGGCCGATCAATCCGGCCAGGTACTGGACGACCACGTTGACGCTGGTCAGGTACGTCATGCCGAAGATGGCCAGGAACGCGGTGTTGAGCGCCGCGGCGGCGATCACCAGCGGCACGAGCGCCAGCAGCGAGGCGAACACGAATGCCAGCACCGCGAGCGCGCCGAGGCCGCCGAGCAGGACCTCGCCGAGCACGCCCGGGCCCTTGGGCGCCCCGCCGGCGGCGGTCAGCAGGCCGATCCCGGTGACGCGGGCGCGGGTACCCGGCGGCAGGTGGGCGAGCAGCGCCCGGCCGATCGCGCCCGGGACGCCCGGCGCGACGCCCGGCTGGCTTGCCGTGCCGGGCAGGTAGATGAGGCCGAAGGTGGTCCTGCCGTCGGCGGAGGCGAAGGCCCGGTCGCCGGTGCTCGCGTAGGAGTCGATCCGCCCGCCGTGCAGCTCCGCCCGGGCGACCTCGGCGAAGCCGGCCCGCAGCCCGGCGAGCACCCCGGGCTGCCAGGCGGCCCGCCCGGCCGGCAGCCTGACCACGGCGACCAGCGGCGCGCCGGCGCCGCCGTCATAGGTACGCGCGATCGCCCGGGCCGCCGCCGCGCTCGGCGTCCCCGGGATGTCGAAGTTCTGGCTGAGCCGGCCGTTCAGCCGGGCAGACGCCACACCGCCGATCGCCAGCAGCGCCAGCCAGACGATGCCGACCAGGCGGCGGTGCCTGAGCACCCAGGTCGTGAACCTAGCCACGGGTCCGCTCCTCGCATGTAATTCACAGTCGAATCATTCTTGTTTGAAGCGTTCTACCATGAGCAGTTGGGTGCTGTAAAGTAGCTGCATGAGCGAACCGGACTGGCCCGCCGGGCCCAGCGTGGGGTTCACGCTCTCCCAGCTCGGGTTCGCGACCTCGCGGCGGTTCGGCCAGATCGTCGGCACGCTCGGCCTTGAGCCGCGGCACTTCGCGCTGCTCCGCGCGGTCCGCGAGGCCGACGGCCAGCCCCAGCAGGCGGTCGCCGAGCGGCTGGGCATCCCGGCGAGCACGATGGTCTCCCTGGTGGATCAGCTGGAGGCCCGCTCGCTGCTGGAGCGCCGCCCGCACCCGGCCGACCGGCGGACCCGGCTGCTCCACCTCACCGGCCGCGGGGAGGCGGTGCTGGAGGAGGCGACCGCGCTCGGCGCGCAGTGGGAGCGAGCGATCTGCGCCGGGCTGTCCGCGGGCGAGCGCGCCCAGCTGCTGTCGCTGCTGCGCCGCGTGGCGGCCAACATCGGCCTCGCCGACGGGGAGCTGCCCGACCGGGGGACCGGCCAGCGGCCGGAGCCCGTGCCCGGGCCGGCTGGCAGCCGGGCGGCCGGGCCGGGGCGGGCCGGCAACGGGCCGGGCGGGGCCGGGCGGTAGCCGGGCGTGGCAAGATGCCTGGCATGGACGACAGCGGAATCTCCGCCCGGGTCGCCGCGATCGCCGAGTCGGCCACCCTGGCGGTGGACGCCAGGGCGAAGGCCCTGCGGGCGGCCGGGCGGCCGGTGATCGGCTTCGGCGCGGGCGAGCCGGACTTCCCCACCCCCGACTACATCGTGCGGGCCGCCCAGCGCGCCTGCGCCGAGCCGCGCTTCCACAAGTACTCGCCCACCGCGGGCCTTCCCGAGCTGCGCGCCGCCATCGCCGTCAAGACCAGGCGGGACTCGGGGCTGGAGGTGAGCGCCGACCAGGTGCTCGTCACCAACGGCGGCAAGCAGGCGGTCTTCCAGGCGTTCGCCGCGCTGCTGGACCCGGGCGACGAGGTGCTGCTGCCGACGCCGCACTGGACCACCTACCCGGAGGCGATCGCGCTGGCCGGCGGCGTGCCGGTTCCGGTGCCCGCCGACGAGACCACCGGCTACCTGGTCAGCGTGGAGCAGCTGGCGGCGCGCCTGACCGAGCGGACGAAGATGCTCGTGTTCGTCTCCCCCTCCAATCCGACCGGCGCCGTCTACCCGCCCGCGCTGGTGGCGCAGATCGGCCGGTGGGCGGCGCGGGCCGGGCTGTGGGTGGTGACCGACGAGATCTACGAGCACCTGGTCTACGGCGCGGCCCAGTTCAGCTCGATGCCCGTGGTGGCGCCCGAGGTCGCGCCCCGGTGCGTGGTACTCAACGGAGTCGCGAAGACCTACGCGATGACCGGGTGGCGGGTCGGCTGGATGATCGGCCCGCCGCAGCTGATCCGGGCGGCGACCAACCTGCAGTCCCACGCCACCTCGAACGTGTGCAACGTCGCGCAGGCCGCCGCGCTCGCCGCAGTCTCCGGGGACCTGGCCGCGGTCGAGGCGATGCGCGAGGCGTTCGACCGCCGCCGGCAGAAGATGACCGCGATGCTGAACGAGATGCCCGGGGTGGTCTGCCCGCTGCCGGAGGGCGCGTTCTACTGCTACCCGAGCGTCAAGGGCGTGCTGGGCAAGCGCCTCGGCGGCCAGGTGGCCACCACCTCCGCGCGCCTGGCCGAGATCGTGCTCGACCAGGCCGAGGTCGCGGTCGTCCCGGGCGAGGCGTTCGGGACTCCGGGCTACCTCAGGCTCTCCTGCGCGCTCGCCGATGCTGACCTTGAGGAGGGACTGGCCAGGCTCGGCAAGCTGCTCGCGCAGGCGAGCTGAGCCGGGCGTGCCCCGCCGGCTGGACCTGCTCCCCAAGGCGCACCTGCACCTGCACTTCACCGGCTCCATGCGCCGGGTCACGCTGGCCGAGCTGGCCGCCGCGCACGGGATCACGCTGCCCGACGCGCTGCTCGGGGGCTGGCCGCCGCGGCTGCGCGCCACCGACGAGCGCGGCTGGTTTCGCTTCCAGCGGCTCTACGACGCGGCGCGGGCAGTGCTGCGCACCGAGTCCGACCTGAGGCGGCTGATCGCCGAGATGGCCTTCGACGAGCGGGCGGAGGGCTCGGGCTGGCTCGAGTACCAGGTCGATCCGTCCGGCTACGCGGCCAGGTTCGGCGGGCTGAGCGCGTTCACCGAGCTGATCCTCGATGCGACCGCCCAGGCGGCGCGGGCCGCCGGGATCGGGATCGGGGTCGTCATCGCGGCCAACCGGACCAGGCATCCGCTCGAGGCGCGCACCGCGGCCCGGCTCGCCGCCTCCTGGGCCGGCCGCGGGGTGACCGGCTTCGGCCTGTCCGGCGATGAGCGGCAGGGCGACCCGGCCGGGTTCGCGCCCGCATTCCGGATCGCCGCCCGGGCCGGCCTGCTCTCGGTGCCGCACGGCGGGGAGCTGCTCGGCCCCGGCAGCGTCCGCGCCTGCCTGGACGAGCTGGGCGCCCACCGGATCGGCCACGGCGTGGCCGCGGCCGCCGACGCCGCGCTGACCGCCCGCCTGGCCGAGCGCGGCACCACGCTGGAGGTCTGCCCGGCCTCCAACGTCGCGCTCGGCGTGGCGGCCACCCCCGCGGACGTGCCCCTGCGCACGCTGCTGGGCGCGGGCGTCCGGGTGGCGCTCGGCGCCGACGATCCGCTGCTGTTCGGCTCCCGGCTGACCGCCCAGTACGAGATCGCGCGGCACGTCCACGGGCTCACCGACCACCAGCTCGCGGACCTGGCCAGGGCCAGCGTCCTCGGCTCGGCCGCGCCGTCCGACGTCCGGGAGCGGCTGCTGCGCGGGATCGCCGGCTGGCTGGCCTCCCCGGCGTAGCCGAACGGGCTTGATGGCGGGGGCGATCGCCTGGCTGGACTCCATGGCCTCCCCGGCGCAGCCGGGCGGGCTCACAGCGACAGGCCGACGAGGACCGGCTCCGGGGCGAGCTCGACGCCGAACGCCTCCCGCACGCCGCGCGCGATGATCCTGGCCAGGGCGACCAGGTCGGCGGCCGTCGCGCCGCCCCGGTTGGTCAGCGCGAGCGTGTGCTTGGACGAGATCCGGGCCGGCCCGGCCCCCGGGTAGCCCCTGCCGAAGCCGGCCCGCTCGATCAGCCACGCCGCAGGGACCTTCACCATCCCGTCGCCGACGGGGAACGCGGGGGCCGGGGCGCCCGCCGCCGCCTCCACCCGGGCGAGCTGGCCCGGCCCCAGCAGCGGGTTGGTGAAGAACGAGCCCGCGCTGACCGTGTCGGGGTCGGCCGGGTCGAGCACCATCCCCTTGCCGCGGCGCAGCTCCAGCACCGCGTCCCTGACGTCGGAGAGCGGCGCCCGCTCGCCCATCGCGACGCCGAGGCTGGCCGCCAGCTCGGCGTACCTGACCGGGACCGACATGGCGGAGCGCGCGAGCCGCAGCGTGACCTCGAGCACCACGTGGCGCCCGGCCGGGTCCCGCTTGAACGCGCTCGTCCGGTAGCCGAACCCGCACCGCGCGGCCGGCAGCGCGGTGACCTGGCCAAGGTGGCGGTCGAAGGCAAGCACCGATTCGGTGACCGCGGCGATCTCCTGGCCGTAGGCCCCGACGTTCTGGATGGGGGTCGCGCCGGCCAGGCCCGGGATGCCCGCCAGGCACTCCAGGCCCGCGAGCTTGTCGGCCACGGCCCACTCCACCAGGCCCGCCCAGCTCTCCCCCGCGGCGACCGTGACGCGCACCGCCCCGTCACCGGCCTCGGCCACGCGCACCCCGCTGGTCGCCACCTTGACGACGTGGCCGGGGAAGCCGTCGTCGCAGACCAGCAGGTTGCTGCCGCCGCCGAGGACGAGCAGGGGCGCCTTCTCGGCGTCGGCGTCGCGGGCCGCCTCGATCAGCTCGCCGGCCGTCCGCGCCTCGGCGAACCGCGCCGCCGGGCCGCCCACCCGCAGCGTCGTGTGCCCGGCGAGCGGCACCTGCTCGCGGAAGCTCGCCACGGGGCGAGCCTAGCCCCGGCTCACGGCAGCCGGACGACGGCGCGCGCCCGGGTCAGCACCTTGGCGTCGCCGGATCGGGCGGTGAGGGCGAGCACGATGCGGTTCCGGTCGAGCTTCTCCTCGACCTGGCCGCTCACCGTGATCACCGCTCCGGCGTCGTCGTCCGGCACGACGACCGGGGAGGAGAACCGCACGCCGAGCTCCTCCACCACCGCGCCCGGGCCTGCCCAGTCGGTCACGAACCGGCCGGCCTGGGCCATGGTGAACATGCCGTGCGCGATCACGTCGGGCAGCCCGACCGATCTGGCGATCCTCTCGTTCCAGTGGATCACGTTGAAGTCGCCGGAGGCGCCGCAGTACTTCACCAGGCTCAGCCTGGTGACCGGGTAGCTGGCCGGGGCCAGCTCCGCCCCCGCCGCCACCTGATCCCAGCGCACCGCGGTCACGGGGCGCCCGCCGCCTGGGCGCCCGCCGCGCCACCGCGCTCCACCAGCGTCGAGTGCGCCGTGCACACCAGCTCACCGCCCGCGTCGCGGATCCGCGTCCGGGTGGTCATCAACGCGTTCCGCCCCGCGTCCCTGATGTCGGTGATCGTGACCTCGGCCGTGAGCACGTCGCCGGCCACGATCGGCCGCTGGTACTCGAACCGCTGCTCGCCGTGGACCACCATCGCGTAGTTCAGCCCGAGGCCGGGGTCGGCGACCGCGCGGCCGCTCGCGGTCATCGAGATGACGATCGGGAACGTCGGCGGCGCGACGACGTCGGCGAACCCGGCCCGCCGGGCCGCCTCGCGGTCCCGGTAGAGCGGGTTCGGGTCGCCGATCGCGTCGGCGAACTCGGCGATCTTGACGCGGCTCACCTCGTAGGGCTTGCCAGGCGGGTAGACCCTGCCCACGTACTCCCGGTTCATGCCGCTAGCGGGTCTCGCGGTGCGGCTGGTGGCGCCGGCAGTGCGGGCAGTACTTCATCAGCTCCAGCCGGTCCGGGTCGTTGCGCCGGTTCTTCCTGGTGATGTAGTTCCGGTGCCTGCACTCCTGGCAGGCCAGTGTGATCTTGGGCCTGATGTCGGTCGCGGCCACGGCGGAGCGCCCTCCTGACGGTGATTGTCCTCACGCGGTAGCGGAGGCCGGACTTGAACCGGCGACACAGCGATTATGAGCCGCTTGCTCTGCCAGACTGAGCTACTCCGCCAGGCCCGGTGCCACCGGGCTTGCCTAGCTTACAACCTCCGGCGGCGGGCGGCTCACCGGGATTTGGCCGCCTTCCCGCTCGCGGTGCCGCTGGCCGCGACCGCGACGTTGCGCACCGCCTGCACGTCGGTCCCCGTCCCGGTGCCGGCGGTGAACGCGAGCAGCACCGCGGGGGTCAGGACCGGCTCGGCGTCCTGGAGCTCCCGGGTCCCGTCCAGCCAGACCGTCACCACCCAGCCGAGGGTGGCGCTGGAGTCGACGGCGACCGTGACCGTGTGCGGTCCCCCGCGCACCGCGGACAGCCCCTGGGCCACCTGCGCGGGCGCCAGCGCGCCGCCGCTGGCGCCCGTGGCCAGCGCGATGAAGTCCGACCTCGGCCAGCCGGCGACCGCGTGGTCGGTGGCGAACATCACGCTCACCCCGGCCAGCCCGCCGGCGCCGAGCTCCGGGCCGTTCCCGCCGACCGAGCTGGCCGTGACCGAGGCCGGGTTGAGCAGCGAGAGCGTCATCCCGTCGCCGCCGCTGCCGCCGGACAACTGGAGCGTGAAGCTGACCCGCAGGCCGGCGGCGGCCAGCGGGACCGGGTAGATCACCGTGCCCGCGCGATTCGCCGCCGCCGGGGTGAGCACCGTGTCGCTCCCGGAGGCCGCCGCGCTGCCGTTGAACGACCAGCCTCCGCCCGGGCCGGGCACCGGGCTCCCGCCGGTGGTGATCACCGCCGACAGGACCTGGTGCAGGTCGGTCTTGGTGCCAGTCGCGCCGGTGAAGGCGAGCCTGACCACGGGCGGGAGCCTGAGCCACTTCGACAGGTACCGGGTGCCGTCCACCCAGACGGCGAGCTTCCCGCCGGCGGCGGTCACCGTGACCAGGTGGGTGCCCGTGCGCAGCGGGGGCACCTTGGTGGAGGTCGCGGCGAACACGAGCTGGCCGCCGCTGACGCCGGTGGCGATCCCGACGAAGTTCGCCGACGGGTAGTCCGAGCCGTCCTTGGACGTGTCCAGCGTGACGGCCACGCCGGGCAGCCCGCCGAAGCCCAGCTGGCGGCCCGGGGCGCCGACCGCGGACTGCGTAGTCTTCCCGGCGTCCAGCAGCGCGAAGGCCATGCCGTGGCCGCCCGTGCCGCCACCGATGCGCACCCGGAAGGTCGCGCTCAGCCCGTTGGCCGGCAGCGGGGTCGCGTAGACCGCCGAGCCGGCCCGGCTGGCCGTCAGCGGGGTCAGGCTCAGCGTGGTCCCGCTCATGACCGCGCTGCCGTTGACCGACCAGCCGCCGCCCGGCGGGGCTACCGCGATCCCGCCCGAGGGGGCCACCCCGGTGCCGGAGACCGGCACGGTCAGCGTGTGGGCGCCCGCCGGGTCCGTCCAGCTCAGCCGGTAGGCCGAGCTCACCGGGCCGGCGCTGGTCGGGGTGAACAGGATCGGGATCTGGATCGAGTAGCCCGGGCCGATCGGCAGGCCAGCCGCCACCGGCTGGGTGACCCCGAACGGCGCGGGCGGCGCGGCGGCCGCGGTGACCGTGGCGGTCACGTTCCCCTTGTTGGTCACGGTGATGACCTGCTGGGCCCGCTGGCCGAGGTGGATCTGGCCGAAGCCGGCCGCCCCCGGCGTGGCGGCGAGCGAGCTGACATCGGCCACGGCAGTGCCGGCCAGGGTCACCGAGGCCTGCGATTGCGCCGAGGTGAGCGTGTCGGTGCCGGTGACGGTCAGCGTGCCGCCGTCCGGGCTGCCCGACGGCGGGCCGGCCGGATGGTAGGTGACCGTGAGCGTCGCGGAGGTGCCGGGCTGGAGGACGGTCCCCGGGGCGAGCCCGGAGAGGGTGAACAGCGGGCTGGAGGAGGAGGCGAGGACCCGCTGCGGGTCGGTGCTGTCGTTCGCGACGGTGACCGGGGCGGGAACGGAGGTGCCGGCCGGCACCTGGGTGCCGAAGCTCACGGCCGACGGGGTCACGTACAGGCCAGGCGTGGTGCCATTGCCCGACAGCGACACGCTCACCACCGGGAAGTTGGCCGCGTCGGTGCCGAACTGGAGCGCGCCAGCGGCCGCCCCCGGTGACGACGGGGTGAACGTCACGTTGTCGACGGTCAGCGTGTCGCCGGGCTGGAGCACGCAGGTCGACGGCGCCGGGGTGGTGGCGCACGTCGCCCCGCCGTTTATCCGGAGGGGGCCGGCGGCGGCGAACGCGGCGTTCAAAGTCCCGACCGAGGTGACCGTGACCGCCGAGGGCGAGGTGTTGGTGACGGTCACCGACGTGGCGGCCGAGGCCGAGCCGACGGGGACATCGGTGAAGCTCACCGGTGAGGCCCCGCCGAGCGGAGCCGTCGCCGGGCTGCCGAAGCCCAGGACGCGGCCGGTGGCCACGCCGTTGACGATCGCCCCGCGGGTGCCCAGGTAGAGCCGGCCCGAGTCGGTCGCGGGCGTGGTGAACTTGCCGACGCCGGTCAGCGGGTACTGCCACAGGGGGGAGACGCTGCACTGCGCGGCGGCGGTGCAGGTGCCCGGCGGCACGGCCGGGTACGCCTCCAGCGCCCCGGTGGCGCCGGTGTCGTCGCTGGTGTTGACCGCCCAGACCACCGCGCTCGACGGGTCGGTGCCGTCGGAGGTGACCACCGGGGAGCCGGCCGTGTAGCCGAAGGCCTGGTCGCTCTGGGCGACCCCGGCCAGAGTCAGCGCGCCCGAGGCGCCCAGCTGCGCCCGCAGCCAGTGCAGCGCCCCGTTCTTGGCGATGAAGTACACGTAGTCGTTCGAGGCCGCAGCGTTGGCGGCGGTCAGCGTGGGCGTGTCGGCGAACGCGGCCGGGTGGCCCCACTGGCCCCCGTACGGCCCGGAGACGCTCACCACGCCGTCGGTCCCGCCAGGTCCCTGCTCCCGCCCGCCGAGGTTGTTCGCGTTCAGCACGAACGCGCGGCCGTCCTTGCCGATCTGCGCGATCGCCTCGCTGACCGAGGAGGTGCCGAACGGCAGCACGATCGGCCCGCCGGCCCCGAGGTCACCATCGATCGAGTCCAGGTACGGCGCGTTGGCCGGGCTGAAGAAGTCCGCGGCGGCCAGCGTGCCGTTGGACTGCACGGCCAGGCGGACCACCGACTCGGCGAGCTGCCCGGGCGGCGCGCTGCCCGGCCCGGGCGGGGGCGAGATGCCGTTGCCCGAGGTGAAGAAGATCCGGCCGGGGCCGTCGGAGACCAGGCCGCCGCCGCTCTGCCAGATGCCGGCCTCCTGGCTGGTCAGCCCGGACTCGTCGGTCCACATGGTCACGGCCCTGGTGCCGGTGTTCACGCCGACCACGTAGCCGTCGTAGGGCTGGTAGTCGCAGTTCCCGCCGAAGGCCGCGTAGACCGAGCCGCCGAGCAGCAGCAGCCCGGGCCGCTGGAGCTCGGTGAACGGGTTGAACGGGTTCGCCGGGTCGTTGGCCGGCGCGCCCTGGATCGGCACCGGCCAGCCGGGGATCGGGTCCCCGGTGACCGGGTCGATCGCCTCCATCTCCCAGGCCGGCGAGGTCACCGGGTCCCCCGGCGGCACGGTGTCGGCGACGAAGTAGACCGCGCCGTGCGGGGCCGCGGGCGTCACCGCAGGGTCATAGACGGGGGTGCCGGTGATGCCGATGTCCGGGGTCAGCGCGGTGCAGTGCCCGGTCGCGGCGGGCCAGGGAGTGCCCACCGAGGTGCTCCACTTGATGGCGCCGCTGGTCGAGTCGATCCCGTACGCCCAGTCGTCCTCGGTGACCACGATCAGCTCGTGGTAGGCGTCGAGGACCAGCGGCTCGGCGTAGACCTGGCCGTTGACCGGGGTGGAGAACAGCTCGCCGAAGCTGCCCGACAGCAGCGTGCCCGGGAGCATCGACCCGGTCGCCTCGCCCGCGTCCCAGCCGTCGCGCAGGTTGCCGCCGGACATGGTGGGCACGTCCGCGCGGGCGGCGGGAGCGGGCAGGCCGGCCAGGCTGGCGGCGATCAGCAGGGCGGTGACCAGCGCGCCGGCGGCGGGCAGGCAGCGGCGCCGGGGGGCGCGCCGGGCGGGTGCGGACATCGGTGGCCCTCGGGCTCGGGGACGGACGCGGACATGATGCCACCCGGAACCGGGCGAGCATCAGCATTCGATGACATTCAGCGCCAGACCGCCCCGCGCGGTCTCCTTGTACTTGTCCTTCATGTCGGCGCCGGTCTCCCGCATGGTCTTGATCGCCTTGTCGAGGGACACGTGGTGGGTGCCGTCGCCGCGCACCGCCATCCGCGCCGCGGTGATCGCCTTCACCGAGGCGATCGCGTTCCGCTCGATGCACGGGATCTGCACCAGCCCGCCGACCGGGTCGCAGGTGAGCCCCAGGTTGTGCTCGACGCCGATCTCGGCGGCGTTCTCGACCTGCTCGGGGGTACCGCCGAGCACCTCGGCCAGGCCCGCCGCCGCCATGGCGCAGGCCGAGCCGACCTCCCCCTGGCAGCCGACCTCGGCCCCGGAGATCGAGGCGTTCTCCTTGAGCAGGACGCCGATCGCCGCGGCGGTGAGCAGGAAGGCGACGACCCCGTCGTCACTGGCACCGGGCACGAACCTGGCGTAGTAGTGCAGCACCGCCGGGATGATCCCGGCCGCGCCGTTGGTCGGGGCGGTGACCACCCGGCCGCCGGCCGCGTTCTGCTCGCTCACCGCGAGCGCGAACAGGGTGACCCACTCCATCGGGTCGGCGTCCGCGCGCTCCAGGCTCTCCCGCAGCGCGCGGGCCCGGCGCCGCACCCTCAGCCCGCCGGGGAGCACCCCGGTGGCCTCGCACCCGGCTGCCACGCACTCGCGCATCACCGCCCAGATCCGCAGCAGGCCGGCCCGGATCTCCGGCTCGCCGCGCCGGGCGCGCTCGTTGGCGAGCATGATCCCGCTGATCGGCAGCCCGGCGGCCCTGGCCTGCCCGAGCAGCTCGGCTGCGCTCGCGAACGGGTACGGCACCTCGACTGCGTCGGGCACCAGCGCGGGCGCGCCACCCGGCCCGGAGCCGACGACGAACCCGCCGCCGACCGAGTAGTAGGTGCGGGCGCTCAGCTCCCGCCCGTCGCCGCCGAGCGCGGTGAACCGCATCGCGTTGGAGTGGAACGGCAGCCGCTTGCGCCGGTGCAGCACCACGTCCCGGTCCAGGTCCAGGTCCACCTCGCGGGCCTCGCCCCCGGCGCGCAGCGCCAGCTTGCCGGTCCGGCGCACCTGCTCGGTGAGCGTGGCGGCGGCGGCCGGGTCGACGGTCTCCGGCTCCTCGCCGGCCAGGCCGAGCACGATCGCCGGCACGCTGCCGTGCCCGTGGCCGGTCGCCCCGAGCGAGCCGAAGAGCTCCGCGCGCACCCGGGCGGCCCGGGCGAGCAGCCCGTCCGCCGCGAGCGAGCGGGCGAACATCCCGGCGGCGCGCATCGGGCCGACGGTGTGCGAGCTGGACGGCCCGATTCCGATCTTGAACAGGTCGAACGCGCTGACCGACATCGTCCGCGCTGGTGCCGTGGTCATCGCCGCACCTTCGTGCCCTCGGGGTCGAACGGCGGGCGCAGCCCGATCCGTGCCGGGCACACCTGCCCGGCGACGTTCACCGCGTACCGCCCTGATTCAAGGTACCGCCTGGTGACCGGCTCCTCGCCGGCGACGTAGGCCAGGCCGACCGCCGCGCCGACCGTCGCCCCCCAGGCCGCCGATGTCAGCAGGCCCGCCGCGGCCCCGTCGCGGAGCAGCAGCTCGCCGCCCCACATCATCACCTCGGGGTCGTCGAGGACCACGCTGACCAGCCGGCGCCGCGGCCCGGCGGCCCGCGCCGCCTCGACCGCCTCCCGGCCGAGGAACGGGATCGGGGTGCCGAGCTTGCAGGCGAACAGCAGCCCGGCCTCGGCCGGGTTGTAGTCCGGCGTCAGCTCCCGGCCGAACGCGCGGTACCCCTTCTCCAGCCGCAGCGACTCGATCGCGTAGTACCCGGCGTTGGCCACGCCGAGGCCGGCCCCGGCGGCCATCAGGTCCTCATAGACCCCCACCGCCTGGTCGGCGGGGACGAGCAGCTCCCAGCCGAGCTCGCCGACGTAGGTGAGCCTGGTGGCGCGGACCATGGCATGCCCGAGGTCGATCCTCCTGCTCGTGCCGAACGGGAACGCCGCGTCGCTCAGGTCCGCGCTGGTCAGCGCCGACAGCAGGGCGCGCGACCGAGGGCCCATCACGCCGTAGACCGCCCAGCCGCCAGTCAGGTCGGTGAGCGTCACGCCGGGCGGGAGCCGCCGGCCGATGTGGTCCAGGTCGCGCTGGGTCGACGCGGCGCTGCTGATCAGCAGGAACTCCCGCTCGCTGAGGCGGGTCACGGTGATGTCGGCCTCGTAGCCGCCGCGGGCGTTCAGCATCCCGGTGTAGACGGTGCGGCCGGGCGCCACGTCCACGTCGGCGGTGCACAGCCACTGCAGCGCCGCGGCCGCGTCCTCGCCGGCGACCAGGTACTTGGAGAACGAGGTCTGGTCGAACACCGCCACCGCCTCCCTGGTCGCCCGCTGCTCGGCGGCTGACCAGGGCAGCCAGTCCGGCTTGCCCCAGCAGTACCCGACCCGCGGCGGCTCGCCGGGCGGCGCGAACACGTTCGCCCGTTCCCAGCCCATCCTGGACCCGAAGCAGGCGCCGGCCGCGCGGAGCAGGTGGTGCGCGGGCGATCGGCGCAGCGGCCTGGCCGACTCGAGCTCCCGGTTCGGCCACGGGATGGCGTAGTGCAGGCCAAGCACCTCCCCGACCCGGTCCCGCAGCCAGCGGGTGTTGCCGTGGAACGGCGCGAACCGCCGGATGTCGGCCACGGACAGGTCGGTCCCCGGGTCGCCGTCGGCGATCCAGTCGGCCATCGCCTTGCCCGCGCCGCCGGCCGAGGCGATGCCGACTGAGTTGAAGCCGGCGGCCACGTAGAAGCCGCGGACCTCCGGCGCCTCGCCGATGATGAACTGGTTGTCCGGGGTGAAGCTCTCCGGCCCGTTGTAGAGCTTCTTCAGCCCGGTCGCCGCCAGCGCCGGGATCCTGGTGATCGCGCTGTCCATCAGCACGGAGAAGTGCTCCCAGTCCTCCGGGAGGAGCTGGAACTCGAACGGGTAGGGTAGCGCGTCCGGCGAGGCCCACGGCTTGGCCTGCGGCTCGAAGCCGCCGACGAGCAGGCCGCCGACCTCCTCCTTGATGTAGGTGTAGCCGTCGGGGTCGCGCAGCACCGGCAGGTCCGGGTGGACGCCGTCCACCTGGTCGGTGACCGCGTAGAAGTGCTCGGCGGAGTGGAGCGGCACGTTCACCCCGCACATCGCGCCGACCTGCTTGGCCCACTGGCCGGCGCAGTTGACCACCACCTCCGCCTCGACGTCGCCCTGGTCGGTGCGGACCCCGGTCACCACCCGCCCGGGCAGGCCCGCGCACGGCCGGGTGGTGATCCCGGTGACGCGGGTCCGCTCCCGGATGGCCGCACCGCGCGCCCTGGCTCCGGCGGCGAGCGCGGCGGTCAGGTCGGCGGGGTTGGCCCGCCCGTCGCCGGGCAGCCAGATCCCGCCGAGCAGGCCGGCGGTGTCCATGATCGGGTAGAGCTCGCCGGCCCGCTCCGGGCCGATCAGCTCGCACTCCAGGCCGAACGCCTCGGCGGTGGCGGCGGTGCGGCGCAGCGCGGTCATCCGCTCCGGGGTGCGCGCCACCGTGACCCCGCCGCACCGGCGGAACCCGATCCCGGTCTCCCGCTCCAGCCGCTCGTACAGGCGGGTGGAGTACTGCACCAGCCGGGTACCCGACTCCGAGGCGCGGAGCTGGCCGACCAGGCCCGCCGCGTGCCAGGTGGTGCCGCACGACAGCCTGCCCTGCTCGACCAGGAGCACGTCGGTGAGCCCGCGCTCGGTGAGGTGGTAGGCGACGCTCGCGCCGATCACCCCGCCGCCGATGATCACCACCTGCGCCCGGCGGGGCAGCCCGGCATCCCGGGCCGCCCCGGCCGGCTCTGCGCCCCCCGGGTTGGTCACTCGCCCCTCCTGCCATTCGTCACGCCCGGCCAGTCCTCACGCCGGCCAGTCCTCACGCCGGCCAGTCCTCACGCCGGCCAGTCCTCACGCCGGTCAGTCCTCACGCGCCGCCTCATCGAGGAGCCGGGGGAAGCCGGGCCCGCCGAGCCCGGCCACCGCGCCCTCGAACCGTTCCATCGCCCAGGACCAGAAGTCGAAGTCGATCGGGCTCACCGCGGCCTGGATCGCCCCCCACAGGGTCCAGCCCCACCGGCCGACCAGGCCGAGCAGCATCGCGCGGGCCACCTTGTGCCGCAGCGGCCGGCCGTAGTAGTGCGCGACCAGGCTGGCCAGCGCCTCGTCCGGCAGGTGGCACTCGGCCCAGATGTTGCCCAGCTCGAAGCAGGCGTCGTTGTTGCCGGAGTACTCGTAGTCGATCAGCCAGACCCGGTCGCCGTCGTCGATGAAGTTGGCGGCGAGCAGGTCGTTGTTGCAGGGCACGGTCGGCTCGGCGCGGACCGCGAGCGCCTCCCGCGCGGCCGCCACCGGGCCGGCGAGCTCGTCCCAGCCGGCCGGGATCGTGATGCCGTGCTCGGCGACCACGGCCCGGTACCGCGCGGCGATCTCGAACATGTCGAAGTCGCCGTCGAACCGCTCGGCGGCGTGCAGCCGCCGGCAGGCACGGGCGATCCTGGGGATCCGGTCCGGGTGGGCCACGTCCGCGTTGGCGAGCGTGCGCCCCTCCAGGTAGCCGATCACCAGAACGCCGGCCTGCCGGGCGTACTCGATCACGGGCGCGCCCACGCCGGCCCGGGCGGCCCGGACCGAGTTGCGGAACTCGTTCTCCCTGTCGATCGCCAGCAGGTCGCCGCCGCCCACGGCAACCCGGGCCACGTAGACCCCGTCCGGCGTGGCGACCTTGAAGTTCCGGTTGGTGAGCCCGCCCGGCAGCTCGCTGACCACCCGCGGCCGCCCCGCCAGGCTCGGCACCCGGTCGAAGAGCGCGTCCACGTCGGGGACGGCGCCCGCCCGCGCCTGCGACACCTCGCCTCCGATCCGCTCGCCCGACTCCCGACGTGCGAAGCGTAGGACGGCTCCCCGCAAAAGGTCTAGATCTAATCCGAGGTGAGCTTCGATAGGGTCTGGACACAAAGCGCCGGAACCCTCTACGCTCGCGCTACCTGGAGGGGGGACCGCCATGAGCGCGACCACAGAGCACTCCGGCGCCGATCGGGACAGCGCCGACCTCGCACGATTCGGGTACCGCCAGGAGCTGAAGCGCTCGCTGGGCACGTTCAGCTCGTTCGCCGTCGCCTTCAGCTACATCTCGCCGTCCACCGGCATCTTCACGCTGTTCGCGCTGGGGCTGACCACGCTGGGCGGGGTGTTCATCTGGACCTGGCCGGTCGTCGCCGCCGGGCAGTTCATCATCGCGCTGAACTTCGCCGAGGTCTCCAGCCACTACCCGATCGCCGGGTCGGTCTTCCAGTGGACCAAGTACCTGGCCGGGCGGACGTACGCGTGGTTCAGCGGGTGGATCTACCTGTTCGCCGGGATCCTGACCGTGACCGCGGTGGTGGCCACCCTCCCGCTGGCGCTGATCCCCGCGCTCAACGGCCTCGGCTGGCACAGCCTGGGCCTGACCCTGCACACCGAGCTGGTGTTCGCCCTGATCACGCTCGTGGTGATCACGGTGCTCAACATCTACGGCGTGCGGCTGGTCGCGATCATCAACAACACCGGCGTGCTCTTCGAGATCCTCGGCATGTTCGTGTTCGCGCTGATCCTCATGGCTTTCCACAACCACCAGGGCTTCGGCGTGGTCACCAACTCCGCCGGCCTCCACGTCAGCTTCTTGACCGGGCCGAACTCGTTCGTCGCCGGCATGTTCATGTCGCTGTTCGTGATCTACGGGTTCGACACGGCCTCCACGCTGGCCGAGGAGACCCGCGACCCGCGCCGCGCGGCGCCGAAGGCCGTGCTCTACTCGGTCATCGGCGCGTTCGTGATCGGCGGGGTGTTCCTGCTCGGCACGCTGGTCGCGATCCCGAACATGCACGCCGCGATCACCGGCAACGGCGGCTTCGGCTGGAGCCCGGCGAACATCATCGAGGCGAACTTCCCGACCGCGTTCGCCACCATCTACCTGCTCGTGGTCTCCGCGGCGATCTTCGTCTGCTGCCTGTCGATCATGGCGTCCACGATCCGGCTCTGCTTCGGCATGGCGCGCGACAACCAGCTTCCGTTCTCCCGGCCGCTGGCCAGGGTCGCGCCGAGCCTGCACACCCCGGTCTGGGCGTGCGTGGCGGTCGCGGTGGTCGCCGCCGTCCCGTTCATCCAGTACTCGGGCGCCGGCATCATCGCGATCGCGGCCACCGGGATGATCTACCTGAGCTACTTCCTCGGCAACATCGCGATCCTGCGGGCCAGGCTCAGGGGCTGGCCGAAGACGCCCGCGCCGTTCCGGCTCGGCGCCTGGGGGCCGGTCGTCAACGTGGTCGGCCTGCTCTACGGCGGCGCGATGCTGGTGAACTTTGCCTGGCCGAGGGCGGCGAGCAACCCCACGGCGGACCAGTCCGGCGGGCTGCTCGACTTCCACGTCGGGTTCCTGAACAAGATCCCGATCCTGTGGATGGTGTTCGCGGTGATCGTGCTGATCGGCGTGCTCTACTATGCGGCCGTGGGGAGCCGCAAGCAGGTCGCGCCCGTGGTGACGCCCGCGGGAGACGACGCGCCGTTGCAGGCCTGATGACCCGGCCACCGGTCCTGGACGAGGCGGCCGGCCGCCCGGCGGGCCCTCCGGCGGGCCAGCTCGCCGCCGGGCAGCAGCCCGCCGGCGAGCACCCTGCCGGCCGGCGCCAGGCCGATGGCCGGCAGGCCGTGCCGCCCTCGTCCCGGCCCGCCGGCCAGGCCCGGTGGCATCCCAGGCTCCCCGGGCGCAGGCCGCCCACCCTCGTCCGGGGGGCGGGGGTGACCGTCCACGGGCAGATCGAGGACTGGCTGGCCGACGAGATCGCGACCGGGCGGCTGGCGCCCGGCGACCGCCTCCCGCCCGAGGCGGACCTGGCCGCATGGCTCGGGGTGAGCCGCATGACGCTGCGGCAGGCCCTCGCCGAGCTCGCCAAGCGCGGCCTGGTCACCCGCGCGCTCGGGCGCTCCGGCGGCACGTTCGTCGCCGAGCCCAAGCTGGAGCAGGACCTGACGGTCCTCACCGGGTTCTCCGAGCGGCTGCGGCGCCACGGCCTGGTCGCCGGCGCCCGCGTGCTCGCCGCCACGGAGGTCGCCGCCGGCGCGACCGCCGCCGCCGCGCTCGGCGTGGCGGCCGGGGACCCCCTGTTCGAGGTCCGGCGGCTGCGCCTGGCCGGCGGCGAGCCGATCCTCATCGAGCACTCGCTCTTCCCCGCCGCCCTGTTCCCCGGCCTGCTCGGCCACCGGCTCGACGGCTCGCTGTACGCGCTGATCGAGGAGCGGTACGGCCAGCGGCCGCACCGGGCCCGGGAGTGCCTCGAGCCGGTCACCGCCGGGGTCCGCGAGTCCGAGGCGCTCGGGGTGCCCGAGGGCGCCCCGCTCATGCTGGTCGAGCGGACCGCGTACTCCCGCGCCGGGGTACCGCTGGAGTTCGCCCGGGACCTGTTCCGCGGTGACCGCACCCGCGTCGTCCTCTGGACCCCGGAACTGCCCGGCCTGGCCTGAGCCCGGCCGGCCGGGTGCGGGTCACCCCGCCGCCAGCGCGGCCAGCGCGCCGCTGGTCAGCGCCTCCGCGGCCGGGATCGCCTCGATGCCCGGCGTCAGCGTGAGCCGACGCGTTCCCGCGCGGACGACGGCCACGCCACGCAGATCCAGGTCGGTGACCGCCTCGCGGATCGGCCGCGTGACCCGTGGCTGGTCCGCGCGCTTCACCCTCGATGCCCATCTCCTGCCGTCATGGGAAGCGATCAGGTCGATCTCCGCGCCCGCGTGAGCGGACCAGAACCACGGGTCACCGGCGTCGCCGCGCAGCAGCTGCCCGACGACGAGTTCCTCCCAGCTTGCGCCGGCCTTCGGGCGCTCGAGGCCGGCCTTCGGGCGCTCGAGGAGGTCAGTCTGGCTGGTCATGCCCAGCAGCCGGTGCAGCAGGCCGCTGCGGTGGCCAGCCCGTCGGCGCCGGGTGTCGCGGCCAGGAGCCGTGATCGAGGTCAGCCAGTGCCGGCGCCCGCGGCGCGCGATCCCGGCTCCGGCGACGAGGCGGCGCCGCGCCTCACCGGTCCGCGAGGACCGTGAGCGTCCCGCCCTTGACGAACCAGGAGACGCCGAACGCGAAGATCGCCAGCGACTCGAACGCGTACACCAGCGGCAGGTGCCTCCAGGCCGGCACGGGCAGCAGCGCGGCCGCGCCCGCGAGCGCGAGGCACGCCAGGATGGCGATCGCGCACGCCCGGTAGACGACGTTCCGGGCCTTCTTGCGGGCCGTCCGCGGGCCGGGCGCGCCGAAGCCGAGGCCGAGCCGCAGCCGCCCGGCCAGCCCGGCCGGCCGCTCCGGCGGCCCCGCGGTCTTGGCGAACCGCAGCGCCATCACCGCCAGCGCGATGAAGGTCAGCGCCGCGCTCGCCATGTGGATCGCGCCCACCACCCGCTGGCCCGCGGTGAGCGCTCCCGCCGGGGGCGAGGTGGGGAAGAACGCCACGCCGAGCGCGAACAGCCCGGCCGCGTTGGTGATCCACCGGTCCCACTCGTCATAGCCGGCGTAGGCGAGCAGGAACACGCCGAGAGCGCACAGCGAGCCTTCGAGCACGTTCCGCATGTGCGTGTAGTAGTAGTCGCTGATCGACGCCGGGATCGGCCCGGAGAACACGGCCAGCTCGCCGGCGAGCAGGACGACGGGCAGCAGGACCCCGATCCACCCGACGACCTTGCGCAGGGTCATGTACGAGATGATCAGCTCGTTCGCCTCTCGCCGCCGTTCCGGCACCGGCGTCCTCCTTCACCTGCCGGCCGGGCCGGCGTCAGCGGCCCCGGGACCAGGCGGGCGGCCGCTTGTCCAGGAAGGCCCGCATGCCCTCGCGCGCGTCGGGGAGCTGGCTGGTCGCGGCCATCACCTCGACCGCGTACGCGTAGGCCTTCGGCTGGTCCAGGTCGATCTGGGCGTAGAGCGCCTGCTTGCCGATGGCCTTGCTCCGCGCCGAGCCCCGGGTCACCCGGCCGAGCAGGTCGGCCACCGCCGCGTCCAGCTCGCCCGCCGGGACCACCCGGTTGACCAGGCCCCAGTCCAGGGCGGTCCGCGCGTCGATCGGATCGCCGGACAGGGCCATCTCCATCGCCCGCTTGCGCCCGATGTTCCGCGCGATCGCCACCATGGGGGTGTGGCAGAACCAGCCGCCCTTCCCCCCCGGGGCGGCGAACGCCGCGTCCTCGCTGGCCACGGCGAGGTCGGCGGAGGCGACGAGCTGGCACCCGGCCGCGGTGGCCAGCCCGTGGACCCGGGCCACCACCGGCTGGGGCACCCGCTGCATCAGGTCCATCAGCTCGGTGCAGGTGAGCAGCAGGGCGCGCACCGCCGGCAGGTCGGCCTCGGCGACGTCCGCGAAGTCGTGCCCGGCGCTGAACACCGGGCCGTTGCCGGCGAGCACGATCCCCAGCGCGTCGCTCTCCCCCGCCCAGGTGAACGCGGCGATCAGCTCGCGCATGTGCGCGAGGGACAGCGCGTTGCGCCGCTGCGGCCGGTTCATCGTGATCGTGATGTAGTCGCCGGACCGCTCCGCCAGGATGTGCTCGTACCCCACGGCGACCTCCCTCGCCTCGGCTCCCGATCGCAGCCTACGGCGCCGGCGCGGGAGGCTGCCCCCGGCCCGGCCACGCGGGAATCGCGCGGCCGGCCGGGCCGAGGGCGGGAGCACTGGCGATCAGCTGGCGGGTGTAGGGCGCCGACGGGTGGCGGAGCACCGTCCGGGTGGCGCCGACCTCGATGACCTGGCCATGTGCCATGACGGCCACGCGGTCGGCGATCGAGCCGACCAGCGGGAGATTGTGCGTGATGAACAGGATGGCCAGGCCGAGATCGGCGCGCAGGCGGGTCAGCAGCTCGACGATCGCGGCCTGGACGCTGACGTCGAGGGCCGAGGTGACCTCGTCGCAGATGAGGACGGCGGGCGCGCTGACCAGCGCGCGGGCGATGGCGACCCGCTGCCGCTCCCCGCCGGATAGCTGATCGGGGTAGCAGCGGGCGATCGCGGGAGGCAGCGAGACCTGCTCGAGCACCTCCGCCACCCGCCGGTCGGCGGCCTGGCGGGTGCCGCCGCCGAGGACGCGCAGCGGCTGGCCGACGATCTGGCGGACGGTGCGCCGGGGATTGAGCGACCCGTAGGGGTTCTGGAAGACGTACTGCATCCGCCGGCGCGCCTCGGCTGGCCGCCGCCGGGCGGTGGCGGCCAGCGGCTGGCCGTCCAGCAGGACACGGCCCGATGCCGGGGGGTGCAGGCCGGCGATCGCGCGGGCGAAGGTGGTCTTGCCAGATCCGGACTCGCCGACCAGCGCGAGGCATTCGCCGCGGGCGATCGCGAGGCTGACGCCTTTCACGATCGTGACATCGCGGTAGCCGGCGCGGATCCGCTCGGCCGAGAGGACCGGCGCGGTTCCCGCGGGCGCCGCCAGGCCGGCCATCCGGCTGGCCGCCGGGCCGGTGGTGACCGCGCCGCCGGCCGCCGCGCGCGGGCAGCGCGCCAGGTGCGCCGCCCCGACCACGGCCAGGGCGGGCATCGCGGTGCGGCACTCCGCCGCGGCCAGCTCGCAGCGGGGCGCGAACGCGCAGCCCGGGGGGCGGTCCCCGGGCGCGGGAGCGCGCCCGGGGATCCCGGTCAGGGGCTCCTGCCCGGTCAGGCGCGGGATCGCGGCGACGAGCCGCCGCGTGTAGGGATGCGCGGCGGCGGCCAGCAGCTCGGCCGCGGCGCCGACCTCCACGATGCGGCCGGCGTACATGACCGCGAGCCGCTGGGCCAGGCCGGCGATGACCGCCAGGTCATGGCTGATGTAGAGGGCGGCGACTTGGTGCGAGGCCGCCAGCTTGCGGACGGTGGCCAGCACGTGCGCCTGGGTGGTGACGTCCAGCCCGGTGGTGGGCTCGTCCAGGACCACCAGCCGTGGACGGCAGGCGAACGCCATGGCCAGGGCGATCCGCTGCTGCTGCCCGCCGGACAGCTCGTGAGGGTACCGCCGGATGAACGCGGGCTCGGCGGGCAGCGCGACCTCCCGGAGCATCTCGACGATCCGCTCGCTGGCCTCACGCGCCGACGCGCACGCTCGGTGGGCTCGCAGCACCTCGCGGAGCTGGGTGCCCACGCGCAGCGCGGGGTTGAGCGCGGCAGCCGGGTCCTGAGGCACGTAGGAGATGATCCTGCCGCGGACCTCGCGCAGCTCGCGGTCGGTCAGCGACAGGACATCGATGGCGCCGACGCGGACGCTGCCCCCGGTGACGCGGGCGCCGCGGCGCGCGTGGCCGAGCAGGGCCAGCCCGACGGTCGTCTTCCCGGAGCCGGACTCGCCGGCCAGGCCGAGCACCTCTCCCGGCGCGATGCTGAAGGACACCTCGTCTACGATGTCGCCCCCGCCGTGCGCCATCTCGACGCGCAGCCCCGTGACGATCACGGCCGGACCGGGGTGCCCGCCCTGCCCGCCGTGCCCCGGGTGAGCGCTCACCCCGGCTCACGTCCCCGGTCCAGCCCGGCAAAGGCACGGGCGATGCCGTCGCCGATCAGCCCCGTCCCGATCGTGAGCAGCGCGATCGCGGTGATCGGCAGCACGACGCCCCAGGGCTGGACGGCCAGCGCGGTCTGGTTCTGCTGGATCATCGTGCCCCAGTTCGCTCCGTTGGGATTGGCGGCCAGGCCGAGGAAGGCCAGCGAGGCGATGAGCCCGATCGCGTAGGTCAGCCGCAGCGTGGCCTCGACCAGCACCGGGCCGAGCGTGCTGGGCAGCACCTCGCTGATCACGATGCGCCACCGCGGCAGGCCGAGGGCCTCGGCCGCGGCGACGAAGTCGCGGACGACGACCGGTTGCGCCGCGCCGCGGGTTACCCGGGCGACCCGGGGCGCGGTGGTGATCGCGACCGCGGTGATCAGGATCCAGGTGCTCGGCCCCGTGGTGGCCACGGCGACCAGCGCCAGCATGATCGGCGGGAACGCGAGGATCACATCCAGGATCCGCATGACCAGCGCGTCGAGCGCGCCTCTCGCGTAGGCGGCGATCAGCCCGAGGGCGACCCCGGCGATGACGCCGCCGAGGGCCGCGGCGAAGGCGGTCGCCAGGATCGCGCCGCCGCCGGACAGGAACCGGCTGAGCACGTCCTGGCCGAGGTAGTCAGTGCCGAGCGGGGCGAGCGCCGATGGCCCGCTGTCCGGGCGCGCGATGAACGCGGCCGGGGAGTGCGGCGCCACGTGCGGGCCGAGGACCGCCAGCGCCGTGAGCAAGGCCAGCAGCGCCAGCCCGATCCGCGTCCGCCGCAGCCGCAGCGCGGCGCGCAGGGCGCCCGCCCCGCGCGCCTGCCCGGCGGCGGGGAGCCAGGCCGGGCCCGGCAGGCCGGTGCCGCTCACAACTGGCCGCGCATTCTCGGCGTGACGAGGATCGTGGCCACGTCGGCCGCGAGGTTCGCCGCCACGTACACCCCGGCGATCAGCATCGCCAGGACCTGGACGACCGGCAGGTCGTGGGCGAGGACCGCGGCCTGAAGGGCGCTGCCCACCCCGGGATAGGCGAACACGTACTCGACCACCACGATCCCGCCCGCGAGGTAGGCCAGGTTGAGTGCGATGACCTGGAACACCGGGCCGAGGGCGTTGGGCAGGGCGTGCCGGAGCAGCACGGTCCGCTCGGGCAGCCCTTTCAGCCTGGCCATCTCGACGTAGTCGCTCTCCATCACCTCGACCATGGACGCCCGCATCACCCGCGCCACGTACGGCGCGACGGCGATCACCAAGGTGGCGACCGGCAGTGCCAGCGCGGAAGGGTCGCTCCACGGCCGCTGCCCGGGGGCGAGGTAGCTGACCGCGGGCAGCACGTGCAGCACGGTGGTGGCGAGCAGGACGACGGCGAGGACGCCGACGACGAACTCAGGCAGGCCCGCGAGCACGAGGAGCACGATCGAGCTGCCGTGGTCGAAGGCGCGGTCCCGGCGCCAGGCGGCGTAGCAGCCCAGCGCCACCGAGAGCGGGATGGAGAAGGCCGCGGCCACCAGGACGAGGAACCCGGAGTTGACCAGGCGGTCCGCCAGCAGCCGGGTCACCGGCTCCTGGGCCGCGAGCGACATGCCGAGCTGGCCGTGGAGCAGGCCAGCGATCCAGTCCCAGTACTGCTGCAGCACGGGCCGGTTCAGGCGGAGCTGGCGCCGCAGCGCGGCGAGCGCCTGGGGCGAGGCGGAGCGCCCGAGGATGGCCTGGGCCGGGTCACCCGGCAGCGCCTCGGTGGCCGCGAACACCACCGCTGAGACCGCCGCGAGCACCGCCGCCGACATCAGGGCGCGGCGCAGCAGGAAGCGGGCGACCCCGCCGCGCGCCCGCCGGGCCGGCCCGCGGGGGGCTCCCGGCGGGTCGGCCCGGGCCTCGTCGCCCGCGGTGCCCGCCGGGACCTTCCCGGGCCGCTCAGGCGAACCAGATCGTGCGGAAGCCATGGCCGAAGTAACCGAGCGGGACCGTTCCCTTGCTGGGAGTGAAGCCCCGGACCCGGTCGCTGTAGGCGCCGATCAGGTTGAGGTAGAACGGGATGATGTACCCGCCGTAGTCGTACTCGATGGCCTGCATCTGGTGGATGAGCTCCCGGCGCAGGGACGGGCTGGAAGATGAGAGAGCCTGCCGGTAGAGGCTGGCGTAGCCCGACCCCGGCCCGGACCTCGGCGGCCAGTGGGTCTCGTTGAAGGGCGATCCCGGGAGCATCGACAGGGCAACCTGCGGCAGGTAGTTGCGGGTTCCCCAGAAGTCGACGGAGAACGCGAGCTTGAGGTACTGGTTGCCGTAGTAGTTGGGGTCGTCCTGCACGCTGATCGTGACGCCAGCGCGAGCAGCCTGGGTGGCGAGCACCGACGCCATCGTGACCATGCCGGCCTCGCCGGGCGTGGTGTGCAGGGTCGTGCTCAGCTTCTCCGCCCCGGCCCGCCTGAGCAGGAACCTGGCTTTCTCCAGGTCCTGATGGCGCTGCGGGAGGGCGGAGTCGTAGTCCGGGTCGAACGGGGCGAAGAGGTCGTTGGCCACCCGGCCGTAGCCCGACAGCACCTGCTCGATCATCGCGGGCCGGTCGACGATCAGGCGCATCGCCTGGCGGACGTCGTTGTTGTCGAACGGCGGCATGTCGATGGCCATGCAGATCGGCAGCCACTCGCCGTTGTGGGAGACCAGCAGCGACAGGCCGCCATGCGCCTGGATCGTGGGGATCTGCGGCGTCAGCACGCTGGTCATCGCGTCGATGCTGCCGCCCAGCAGGGCGTTGAGCCGAGCGGTGTCGTCGGGGAAGTCGATGATCGTGACCGTGTCGAAGTAGGGCTGGCCCGGATGCCAGTAATTCGGGTTGCGGACGCTCACGGACTGCTGGCCGGGGGTGAAGCTCTTGACCACGAAGCAGCCGGTTCCGGCCTGGGGGGCGGGCCACTTCTGGTAGCCGTCGGGGACGACGTTGTTGTAGTACTGGCCCAGCCCCTGGTCCAGCACCGAGTTCGGCGAGGTAAGCCGCACGCGGACCGTGTAACGGTCCAGCACGGTGAACCCGGTGGGATCGATGGCGGCCAGCTGGGTCTGCCCGGCCAGCCCGTTCCTCGGGTCCGCGATCCGCCGCAGCGAGTAGATCACGTCCTGGGCCCGCAGCGTCTTGCCGTTGCTGAACTCGATGCCCTTGCGCAGCCGGATCACCCACTGGCTGGGGTTCTCCATGGTCACCTCCTCGGCGAGCCATGGCCGTAGCTGGTAGTCGTCGTCGAAGATGAGCAGCGGCTCGAACATGCTGACGATTCGGGCCTCGTCCGGCTGGGACAGGAAGTTCTGGCCGTCGAACAGGTCGCTGGGGCTTCCGCCCGCCACGCCGACGCGGAAGTCGCCGCCGCGCCTCGGCCGGCCGCCCGGCGACGGCGGCGCTCCGGTGCCACCGGGGCCGCCGCACGCGGCGGCCAGCAGGCCTGCGGCCGCCGCGCCCGCGCCCCCGGCGAGCAGCCCGCGGCGGCTGATCGGCGCGCGATCCGGCGATGGGCCGCCCGGCCCGGCCGGTGTTCCTGGTCTGTCCATGAGGTACTCCTTTGCTGCCGTTCAGGACTGCGACAAGCGGTGACTCCTCCTTCGTCATCAGCCGGGGAGCTTGACCATGACGTGCTTGAGCTGGGTGAACTCCTCGAGCGCGTACAGGGAGCGCTCGGTGCCGTTCCCGGACTCCCGGAAGCCGCCCCACGGCATCTCCGGCGTCACCGGGCCGTGGTCGTTGACCCACACGGTGCCGAACCTGAGGCGGCGGGCGGCGTCCATGGCGCGGCCCACGTCGCCGGTGAAGACCGAGGCGCCCAGGCCGTAGCGGACGTCGTTCGCGTAGCTGAGCGCGGTCTCGTCATCGTCGGCGCGCTGCACGGTGACCACCGGGCCGAACACCTCGCGCTGCACGATCTCGCTGCGCTGGCTGACCCCGGCCAGGATCGTCGGCGCCACGAAGTACCCGGCCCTCCCGATCCGGCCGCCGCCAGCCAGGATCGTCGCCCCGGCGGCGGACGCCCGCTCGATGAACCCGAGCACCCGGTCCCTGTGGCCCGCGTAGGCGAGCGGCCCCATCTCCACCCCCGGCTCGTCCGGGCCGCCGACCCGCAACGACGAGGCCGCCCGGACGAGAGCGTCGGCCACGGCGTCGTGGATCCGGGAGCTGACGATCACCCGCGACGCGGCGCCGCAGTCCTGGCCCGCGTTCCAGAACGCCCCGGCGCGCACGGCGGCGGCCACCAGCTGCGGGTCGGCGTCGCCGAGCACGACGCAGGGGGCCTTGCCGCCGAGCTCCAGCCGGACGCGCGTGAGCGTCGCGGCCGCGGCCCGCGAGACCTCCTTGCCGGTCTCCGAGCCGCCGGTGAGCGAGACCACGTCCACATCGGGGTGGGTGACCAGGGCCGCGCCGGCCACGGCCCCGTCACCAGTCACCACGTTGAGCACGCCGGCGGGGAGGATGGGCTCGGCGAGCCGAGCCAGGTGCAGGGCGGTCAGCGGGGCCTGCTCGGACGGCTTGAGCACCACGGCGTTCCCGGCGGCCAGGGCGGGGGCCAGCTTGGTCACCGCGAGCAGCAGGGGGTAGTTCCAGGGCGTGATCAGCCCGGCCACCCCCGCCGGCTCCCGCCGGAGGATGGAGGTGTAGCCGGCCAGGTACTCTCCCGCGGCCCGCCCTTCCAGGCACCGGGCAGCGCCGGCGAAGAACCGCAGCCGGTCCACCGCGGCGCGGACCTCGCCGGCGGCCGCGTCGCGCGGCTTGCCGGTGTTGCGCGACTCGGCGCGGGCGAGCTCGGCGGCCTCGGCGGCGAGCCTGGCGGCGAGCTCGAGCAGCAGCTCCGCCCGCTCCCCCGGAGTGGTGGCCGCCCACCGTTCCCGTGCGCCCGCGGCGGCGGCCACCGCGGCGGCCACGTCGTCGGCACCACAGGCGGGGACGGTCGCGATGACCTCCTCGGTCGCCGGGTCCACGACGGCGGTCGTGGCCCCCGAGATCGCGGGCCGCCAGTCCCCGCCGATGTGACACGCCTCGTGCTCCACGAGCCCGCCCTTCGCCATTCAGTGATCGAACATCACGACGCTGCGCGCGCCATCGCCCGCGCGGAGCCTGCCGAACGCCTCATCGAGGTCGGCGAGGCCGATCCGGTGGCTGATCAGCTCGTCGAGCATCAGCTCGCCCGCGAGGTAAAGGCCCGCGAGCGCCGGCACGTCCCGGCTGAGGACCGAGGACCCCAGGTAGCAGCCGCGGATCCGCTTCTCATCGACGAGCGGGCCGGCGTCCAGGGTCACGGTCGCCCCGTGGCGCATGAGGCCCACCACGACCGCCTCGCCGCCGAGGTCGAGGCTGTCCCAGGCCTGCCGGATCGTCTGCTCCCGCCCGAGCGCCTCGAACGCGTAATCGACGCCGCCGTCGAGCTCCCTGATCGCCGCCACGGGGTCGCGCTCCCCCGCGTGCACCAGGTCCGTGGCGCCGAGCCGCCGGGCCAGCTCGAGCTTGGCCCGGCTCACATCGACCGCGATGATCCGCGCCGCGCCGGCGATCCGCGCGCCCTGCACGATGTTCAGGCCGACTCCGCCGCAGCCGAAGACCGCCACCCGCGACCCGGGCGGCACCCGCGCGGTGTTGCGGACCGCGCCGTAGCCGGTCAGCACCGCGCAGCTGATCAGCGCGGCCCGGTCGAGCGGCAGCTCCGGCGGGATGGCCACGGCGCCGGACTCGGGGACGACCGCGTACTGCGCGAAGGAGGACACGGTGAGGAAGTGGTTGATCCTCTCTCCCCGCCGGGACAGGCGGCTCGACCCGTCCATGAGGTTGCCGTCGGCCATGGCGGCGCCCGCCGTCGCGCAGTAGTTCGGCATGCCCTTCTTGCAGGCCTGGCAGTGCCCGCAGGACGGCAGGATCGACAGCACGACACGGTCGCCGGGCCGGAGCCGGCCGGCACCGGGCCCGGCTTCCACCACCGTCCCCGCCGCCTCGTGGCCCAGGACGACCGGGAAGGGCGCGAGCGACCGCTTGCCGTCCAGCGCGTTGAGGTCGCTGCCGCACAGGCCGGTCGCCGCGATCTCGACCAGCACCTCGCCCTCGCGGGGAGGGGCCAGCTCGACCTCGTCGACCTCGAACCGGGCGCCCACGCCGGCCAGGACTGCCGCGGTGATCTTCACGTTCCGCCTCCCCGTCTCACCAGCTGTCGCCGCGCTCGATGACCCGCACGGTGTGCCGCTCCGCCCGCTCCTCGTCGAGCGCGAAGCCGAAGCCCGGGCGAGGGGGGACGCGCACGCAGCCCTCGTCGTCGATGACCAGCGGCTCGGCCAGCAGCTGATCGCGCGCGGCGGCCGTGAAGCCGCTCGGCGGGTCGTGCGGGAACTCCAGGTAGCCGCAGTTGGGCAGCGACGCCGCCAGGTGCAGGTGCGCGAGCAGGCTGATGCCGCTGCCCCAGGTGTGGGGGATGACCGCGACGCCGGCCAGGCCGGCGAAGGCCGCCAGATGGCGTATGGCCGAGGCCGTCTCGGACTTCAGCGCGTCCGGCTGCAGGATGTCGAAGCACTCGCGCTCCAGGAGCAGCCGGAATTCGCCCAGCCCGTGACTGTCCTCGCCTCCGGCCAGCCGGAGCGTGGCGAGCCGGTCGCGCAGCCGGGCCAGGCCGCTGAGGTCGTGACGGGGAAGGGGCTCCTCGAGCCAGCTGACGCCGAGGTCCTCCAGTTCCCTGGCCACTGCCAGGGCGGTGCGGAAATCCCATGCCCGGTGCCCGGACAGGCCGGGATCGGCGCCGGCCTGGTTGGCGTCCACCATCAGCTCGATCCGGTCCCCCACCTGGTCGCGGACCGCCCGCGCGACCGCGAGGTCGTCACGGGGATCGTCGTGGTGGAAGCGGAGCTTGACGGCCCGGAACCCCCCGTCCGCCAGCTGCGCCACGTCCCGCGCCCGCTCCCTGGCTCCGCGCAGCTCCCCGGTCGCGCAGTACGCGCGCACGCGCGCCGCGCCCCCGCCCCAGAGCTGGCAGACCGGCATCCCGGCCGCCTTGCCGAGCAGGTCCCACAGCGGGATCTCCATCCCGTAGGCCGGCGCGCCGAGGATCTCCGCGTCCCGGATCACCGCGGCCAGCCGCTCGACCTGGAACGGGTCCTGCCCGAGCAGGTGCGGCGTGACGAACCGGTCGATCGTGACCGCCGCCTCGAGCCCGCCGTGCGCCGCTCCGAGCCCGGTCAGCCCGGTGTCCGTCCGCACCTCGCACAGCAGCACGACGAGCTCCGTCTGGACCCTGCCCCGGCCCCAGGCCGGCCGGAACGGCGCCCCGAGCGGCAGCTCGAGGAGGCGGAGGCGTACTCCCGCGATGTGCATCTGGCCGCCCGTATGCTGCTATCACGCAACGATTGTTGCAGCATAGCAACACAAGGACGATTGCGGAAGACCCGTGCGGCACCGCGCGCACCCCCGGCCCGCGAGCCCGGCGACGGCACGGTCCGGGTGGCGGCCCCGGCCATGGGAGACTGCGACCTGATAGGCAGCACGGTGCCGCGCGGGAGGCGTCTGTGAGCGACAGGGTGCAAGCCGTCGAGCGCGCGCTCCAGCTTCTGGAGGAGGTGGCGGCCAGCCCGGAGCCGCCCACGTCGTCCGAGCTCGCCCAGCGGGCGGGCGTCAACCGCGCCACCGCCTGGCGCCTGCTGAACACCCTCGAGCACTTCGACCTCGTCGGGCGCGACCCGCACTCGGGGCGGTACTCGATCTCCTACGGCACCGTGCGGCTGTCCCTGGCCGCCGGAACCGCCGCCATGATCCGCCGCGCCCACCCGGTGATGGAGAAGCTCGCGGCCGACACCGACGGCAGCGTGTTCCTCGAGGTGGCCACCCGGGGCAGGCTCGTCGTCCTCGACGAGGCGCGCCCGGCCAGCCCGGTTCAGGTGGACCTGGCCGGCCTGGAGATCCCGCTGCACTGCGGATCCGTCGGCAAGCTCTACCTGGCGTCCCTGCCCCAGGAGGAGTGCGAGGAGTACCTCGCCGCGCCGCTGGCCCGGCCCACCAGGTACACGATCACCGACGCCGCCGTCCTGCGCGCGCAGATCGCGGAGTGCCGCCGCACCGGGGTCGCGTTCAACTACAAGGAGCATCAGGAGGAGTGGTGCGGGATCACCGCCGCCATCCGGGACCGGGGCGGCAGGGACCTGGCCTACCTGAACGTGACGCTCCCGACGTACCGCTGGACCGAGCGGGCGCTGGCCGGCCTGGCGGACCCGCTGCGGGCGGCCGCCGCCGAGATCGCGGGCCGGCTGGGCGTCCGCGCCCCGCGCGACCGGGCGGGCGCGCCGATGCCGCCAGCGGGCAGCCGAGGCGGCAGGGTGCCCGCGCGCGGCCGAGGCGTGGCGGAGGAGTTCACCCCGGGAAGCTGATCCAGGTGGCGCCGTCGCTCACGGCCACGCACCGTCCCGGGGCAGGGCAGGACACGACGGGTGCGGTGAGGAAGGGCGCGGCGGTCGGCCGCGGGCCGCGCCACTGCCCCGCAGAGTAGGTGTACACGCCTCCGCTCGTGGTGATGGCCGCGCAGAACCTCCGGCTCGCACAGGACACGCTGGCGAATCCGTTCCGCGCCCGGACCGCGTTCCTGATCACGTCCAGGCCCGTGGACCACCGGCCGCGCGCGTAGAGATAGGCGAAGCCGTCGGCCCCGACCGTCACGCAGAACCCCGGATCCGGGCACGACACGGAGACAAGGCTCGCTCCGCCGACTCCGTAGTGAGGGTCGATCCGCTGCCCGGGCGACCATCGCCCGGCCGAGTAGGTGTAGGCATAGCCAGCGTCATCCACGGCCACGCAGAACCCGGCGGCGGGACAGGAGATCCGGGCCAGCGTGGCGATGTCGTCCCAGGGGCTCTGGAAGGCCGGCTGCGCCCGCCATGTGCCGTCGCGGTACACGACGGCACGCAGGGGATAGTACTACAGCGACAGCCTGTTGTGTGATCGGCGTGGCGGCGTGACGGTCCGGGTGGCGCCCTGGATGCTCCTGACTTATGACTGCTGTTGTGGAGATGGCGCCGGCTAAGACGGGCCCGGCCGTGTGGCCGGCCGGGGGGCCGGTGGTC